>Ga0207705_10000244_pt1 | contig 53451 bp, 60 predicted proteins | sample KBSC13metaG_FD_184314 | JGI IMG/M metagenome (GOLD analysis project Ga0207705, IMG submission 184314) | Corn rhizosphere microbial communities from Kellogg Biological Station, Michigan, USA - KBS C1-3 metaG (SPAdes) (version 2) | ecosystem: Host-associated > Plants > Roots > Rhizosphere > Soil ... | reverse complement strand
GCTGGACGAGACGCAGGTTTCGCCCGGCACCAAGCGGGTGTGGCTGCGCGAGGAATATAAGCGCGTCGACCTGGACGGGGATGGCGTGGCCGAGCTGGTGCAGGTGTTCCGCGTCGACGACGTGATTCTGGACGTGAAGGAGGTGGACGAGGCGCCGTTCGTGGTGTGGTGCCCCTTCCCGCGCGCACACCGGCTGGTCGGGCATAGCCTGGCGGACAAGGTGATGGATTTGCAGCGGGTGAAGTCCGTCATCCTGCGGCAGCAGCTGAACGGGCTCTACCTGACCAACAATCCGCGCATGTATGTGCCGCAGGATTGCATGACCGAGGACACGATCGACGATCTGCTGACGGTGCGGCCGGGCGGGATCGTGCGCGGCAAGGGGGCGAGCAAGCCCGAGCCGCTTTACGAGGCGTTCGACATGTCGAAGGGCATGACGATGCTGGAATATATTACCGGCGAGCGCGAGAGCCGGACGGGGATCACGCGGCTGAACCAGGGGCTGGATGCGGACACGCTCAACAAGACCGCCACCGGGACCGCGCTGATGCAGGCGCAGGGCCAGCAGATGGAGGAATATGTCGCGCGCAATTTTGCCGAAGCGCTGGCGCGGCTGTTCGCGAAGAAATTGCGGCTGATGAATGCGGTCGGGCAGCCGCTTGCGGTCAAGATCGAGGGGCAGGCGCGGATGGTGGACCCCAGCAGCTGGCCGACCGGGCTTTCCGCCAATGTGCGGGTGGGATTGGGATCGGGGCGCAAGGAGCAGAGGCTCGCGTACCGCGCGCAGATGCTGGACATGCAGAAAGAGGCGCTGCCGGTGGGGCTTGCGAACAAGCGCAACATTTTCCGCAACCTGGCGGCGATGGTGCGCGATGCGGGCTTGGGAATTCCCTCCGACTATTTCCTCGATCCGGCGAGCGCCGAGGGGCAGGCCGCGGGAAATATGGGGCAGCAGCCGCCGCATCCCGATCTGATCAAGGCGCAGGCGGATGCGCAGGCGCAGCAGCAAAAATTGATGCTCGACCGGCAGAAGGCCGAGGCCGAATTGATGCTGGGCCACCAGCATGGGGCTGCAAAGATCGGCGCGCTTCGCGAGGAGGCGGCGATGAAGCTGCAGCTCGAGCGCGACCGCGCGGCGGCGGAGGCGACGCTGGAACGCGAGCGGATGGCGATGGAATATGCGCTGGCCGAGCGGCGGCTGCATGCCGAGCAGGCAGGCCGGGCACGACGCTGGCGCGGGCGGGCGTCGCCACCCCCTGCCCCGGACGATCCGATCGCGGGGATGCGGCCGGGTGGAGCGCTCGATCAATGAGCGAGGATGTGGTCCACCGCGCGAACCGCTGGCGCGAATTTTATGAGGAGGAAGGCGGCTTGCGCGACCTGCTCGAGACGCTGCGGCGGGCCTATTTCGAGCGGGCGGGCGAGCTGATGCCGGGCGACACGGCGGCTTTGCTCAAGCTGGGCATGGCGGCGAAGATCGTCGAACAGGTGGACAGCCACATCCGGCAGATAATGAACGCCGGGCGGCTGGAGCAGGCGGCGCAGGACCATGCCGAACGGATCGCCAAATTACCCGAGGCGCGGCGGCGCTTTCTGTAAGATGACACGCACATCCTGGCGATAATCATGTGCAACATGAAATAAAATAGGAAGATCGTTACGTTTGCGTTAAGACTAGTTTGCCGGACCAGGGTGGACTCGGCGACTTGGGGAATTTTATCATGCGTATTAAGAGTCTAGCGCTGATCGGCGCATGCACGGCGATTCTGGCTGCGGCGTCTGCCAACGCGCAGGTCGCCTATACGAACGGCCCCACCAGCGGCGCCGTTGCCGGGTGGACGATCAATTACGGCTTTGCGGTTTCGGACAGCTTTACGCTGGGCTCGACCACGACGATCACCGGTTTCAGCTTCGGCGGCTGGACCTTTCCCGGCGACACGATCGGTTCGGTCGATTGGGGGATTTCGTCGTCGCCCGATTATGCGATCACCGGCACGGCTTTGCTGACCAAGGGCGCGGGCGGCGTCGGTGCGCAAGGGTATGACGTCTATGATTATAGCGCATCGGTCGGATCGCTGACGCTCGCCGCCGGAACCTATTGGTTCGCGCTTCAAAATGCGGATGCGGGCAACGGCGATTATGTTTATTGGGATATCAATAACGGGCCATCGGTCGCGTACGAGAATACGATCGGCAACGTGAACGGATATTTGCAGCCGGGCACGAATTCGACCGCTTTCACGCTTTACACGAGCCAGGCGCCGGAGCCGGCAAGCTGGGCGCTGATGCTCGGCGGCTTCGGCCTGGTGGGCGGTGCGATGCGCCGTCGCCGTACCAGCCTGACCTTCGCCTAACTTCCCCTGCGGGGAACGACGCGCCGCCGGCCCAAGGGCTGGCGGCGTTTTCGTGTCGGGGAGTCGCCGGCCAGGACCGGGTGGCGGCGACGGGCGAAGAGCCCGGAGCAGATGCAGCAATGGCCGCCAATCCGGAGCCAGAGGATTGCGGAGGCGCGGCGAGCCGGCACCCGATGCGGGTCGATCCGCGCCGCGGTGGTTTCTGTAATAATATCGACGGATCGCAACAATATGCCGGATCAATGTCATAATTATTATCACTAAATTCTTTTAACTCGTTACATCTGCTTAACGATCTGTTACCCCCAGAATTGATGCTGAAATCTAGCGTCCGGATGTATTTGGGGGATATCATGAAGATCAAGTTTTTAGCACTGCTTTGCGCATCGGCAGCCGGCATTGCGTCGGTCCCCGCCCAAGCGGCCACCGTCTACAGCAACGGACCGATCGACGGCACGGTCACGGCGTGGACGATCGGGGGCGGCCAGGTGGTCACGGATTCATTCACCCTGACCGGCACGACGACGATCACCGGCTTCACGTTCGGCGGCTGGAGCGTTGCCGGGACCCAGATCAGCACGGTCGATTATGGCTTCAGCTCCTCACCGGGCGGCGTACAGACCGGCACCAGCGCGTTGACCTTTGGCGCGGTCGTTCCGGGCACCGGTTTTGGCGGCGCGTTCGACGTGCGCGATTATATCGGCTCGGTAGCGCCGATCACGCTGAGCGCGGGAACGTGGTATTTCTCGCTCGGCAATTCGGTCACGACAAATAACAGCGTCGGCTATTGGGACATCAACAACGGCCCGTCGAGCGCCGATATCGGCGGATCGGATCTGGCCGGATATTATGGCCCGACCGGATCGAGCGCCTTCACGCTGACCAGCGGCGCGGTGCCCGAACCGGCGAGCTGGGCACTGATGCTCGGCGGCTTCGGCCTGGTGGGCGGTGCGATGCGCCGTCGCAGGACCAGCCTGACCTTCGCCTAACTTCCCCTGCGGGGGGGAAACGAGACGCCGCCGGCGCCCGGGGCTGGCGGCGTTTTCGTGTCCGGGGGCACCAGCCAGGACCAGTTTCGCCGGAGCAAGGCCCAGAGCAGGTGCAGCAATGGCAGCCAATCCGGAGCGAGATGATTGCGGAGGCGGGGCGATGGGGCGGCACCCGATGCGGGTTGATCCGTTCTCACCGATCATGGCGTCTCACTATTATACCGAGCTGGCGCGACAAATGATCGCCGAGCAGGGTTATGAGGCCGGTGAGCATCTTGCCGAGGCGATAAGCGCGTTGCGGGCGGTGGGCGACCTGAAAGGCGTGCGGCTGCTCACCAGGATCGCACAGCAGGTCGAGGATATGGATGAAAGCGTCAGTTATTCGATGCCGCGGCGGAACGTGATTCGGCGGCACTGAAAGAGTTGCTCGATCCGTCGCGGCCAGCCAACGGCCTGTCGCGGGCCATGACGGAGCCGTAATAATATCGGCTCTTCAATAGGTTAGAAGTTCCCCCAATATCGTCGGAAGAGCGCCGCCGCAGCACAACTCACCGCAGAAGGCTTCCGCTCGCAGCTGCGGAATCTAATTTCGGCTCCAGGCAAGGATCGCCTCCCCGGGGGGAGCGTAGCCGGCGGATTGCCGGGCGACCTGAGCTGGAGCGGGAAACCATATGAACGGACCTTTCAAGGTCGCGGTGCGCCGCGGCATGCCCCTGCTTGCGCTTGCAACGGCGGCAATCGCGGCGATCGCGCCGGCGCAGGCAACCTTGCTGCCCGGTTCATGGAACGGGTGGCGCTGGGCGCACACCGGCACCTTGAACATCCTGCTGGGCGACAATGTGAGCCCGGCGTGGGACAGCTATCTTCGATCGGCCGCAACCGCATGGTCGGCGGACAAATATATCAACTTCCAGGTCACGAGCGGGATGACCAGCGCGGCGAGCTGCACGCCGGTTTACGGCACGGTACAGGCCTGCAGCGGCAATTACGGCGCGACCGGCTGGCTGGGCTATGCGACCGTGTGGACGTCGGGCAGCAGGATCGTCGAAGGCACGGTCAAGCTCAACGATTATTATTTCAACCAGGCGCAGTTCAACACTGCCGCCTTCCGATCGCAGACCGCGTGCCAGGAAATCGGCCACACGCTGGGGCTGGCGCATCTGGACGTCAATTTCGGCAACGCCAATCTTGGCACCTGCATGGATTACAGCAACGATCCGACCGGGACGAAGGGCAGCAACGGCACCAAGGTGAATACCAGGCCGACCACGCTGGACTTCACCAATCTCGACCGGATCTATGCGACGTTCGACAGCACGCAGCTCGCTTACACCAAGCCGGGTTTCTACACCGGCGACGGAATGGACGTGCCGGGCAGCCCCGATCATGAATCGGTGTCGGTCGCGGTGCCGGAACCAGCAAGCTGGACGATGATGATCGCCGGCTTTGGCGTGTTGGGCCTGAGCATGCGCCGTAGCCGCAAGGCGCGCGCGCTCGCCTGAGCCCACGGAAGGCGCCCCGCCGTCCCTGAGCGGCGGGGCGCCTTTTTCTGTGCGGCAACGCCTCGTCCGGCGGCGTCTTTGCGGTTAGGGCCCTAGCGGGCGTGAGACCGGAAGGACGAATGATGAAGGCGGGGCTTCTGGTGCGGCTGGGATGGGCCGTGCTGGCGATGAGTATGGCCGCGCCGGCGGCGGCCGAGCGGATATTGTTCGTCGGCAACAGCTTCACGTTCGGCGCGGGATCGCCCGTGCGTTTCTTTCATCCCGAGCTGGTCCACGACCTCAACCATCACGGCCAGGGCGGCGTGCCGGCGCTGTTCAAGCTATTCGCGATCGAGGCCGGGCTCGACTGGGATGTCAGCATGGAGGCGGAAGCGGCGCGGAGCCTGGACTTCCATCTCAATAGCCGGAAAGCGGAGCTGACCGGGCGATGGGACGTGGTGGTGCTGCAGGATTACAGCACGCTCAACAAGGCCCATCCGGGAGATTCGGCGCTGCACGCCTATGACGCGGCGGGGCTTGCGGCCTTGTTCAAGGCCGGCAATCCGGCCGCACGGATCCTGCTGGAAACGACCTGGCCACGCGCGGACCAGATTTATCCGCCGGGGACGCCGTGGCACGGCAGATCGCCGCGGGCGATGGTGGACGACCTTGCCCGCGCGAACGCGATGGCGCTGCTCGACAGCCGCGATCTGGCGGGGACGGCGCCGGTCGGGCAAGCCTGGGTGCTGGCGATGGACGCAGGCGTGGCGGATCCAAACCCGTATGACGGGACATCGTTCGGCAAAATCGACCTGTGGACCTGGGACCATTATCACGCCGGTTCACCGGGCTATTATCTGGCGGCGTTGGTGATCTTCGGACGGGTGACCGGCTATGACCTGCGCCGGCTGGGCCCGAACGAGCGCGCCGCCGACGAGCTGGGGCTGAGCGGGCTGACGGCGACGGCGTTGCAGCGGATCGCGAACGAAGCATTGACGCAAGCCGGCCCCGCCCCGCGCGGCGCCGGACCGACGCGCGCCCACCGCTGAGGCGAGCGCGCTGTCAGGCGGGGACGGTAAGCGGATCCGGCCGGCGGCGGAACGGAATCGCCCAGGTGGTGCGGGTGCCGCAGCGCCAAAGCCATTCGAGCGGGCCGTAGTGGAAATAGCGGAACCAGAGGGTGGCAGCCGCGACCTGAAGCACGAAAGCGACCAGGCCCAAAGCAAGCGAGCCCGCCTCGCCGATCGACGCGTAAAGGCCGAGGCCGAACGGATAGAATAAGGGCACGAACAGCAAGGACTGGCCGACATAGAGGGTGAGCGTCATCCGGCCCGCGGGGACGAGCAGGCGCAGCAGGCGATCGGCCCCCGCCTGCCAGGCGAGGATGAAGACGAGCACCGACAGCGCCATCGCGGCGAGATCGAACCAGCCCGACAGGATCGTATCGAACCAGTATAAGGGGCCGAGCGAAGCGCCGCCTGTATGGGTGCGGGCCAGCCACAGCCCGGCCATCGCGCCCAAACAGGCAAGCAGCGCCCATAAACGGAGGCGGCCAAAGCGCGCCGGATCGGCGAAGAAGCCGGTACGGCCGAGCACCAGCCCGATCAGGAACAGCCCGAGCACCTGCGCGCAGCGGCCGGATTCGATGTAATAGGCCCATTTGTTGACCTGGCCCGGGCCCCAATTGGCTCGCAGCGTATCGACCAGCGAACCATGCAGATAGATCGGCATCGACGGATCGCTGTGATAATATGGCGGGTGCAAGGCCCAGGAGGCGCCGGCGAAACCCGCCGCGATCCAGACCAGGATATAAGGCTGGGCGAAGCAGAAAGCGGCGGCGGCGAGCAGCACGCGATTGGACCGCACGCGATCGAACGGAATGAGAAGGAAGCCGGTCAGCGCGAGCACGACGATGATGTCGCCGCGATAGACCAGCCCATGCAGGATGCCGATCAGCCCGAGCAATGCCAGCCGCCAGGCGAACCGGCCGGCGAAGGGCCGGCCGCGCCGGCGGCCGCTATCCATCATCACGAAGAAACTGAACCCGAAGCAGAGCGCCAGCAGAGAGAAGGTCTTGCCCGCGAAAAGGCCGAAGACGAGGTTGGTCGTCCAGGCGGGATGCGGATCTGCCCAGTAGAGCTCGTAATATTCCTCCATGTGGACCAGAAACAGGCCCATCAGGGCATAGCCGCGCAAGGCGTCGACCAGTTCCAGGCGAGATGAAGACGGCACGGAAACGGGCTGCGCTGACATGATCCGACTCTCCCCCTTTTTGGAGACTAATGCCCTACCCCGGACTGTGGACCAAGCATTAGCGTCCGGAGATTAGGAGCGGCGACCTTACCCTGTTGCCGGAGGCAACAATATGTGTCTCCGATGAGATCGTCACGTATTTTCAAGTAGATCGGCATACGGCGACGCAGGATAGGTTAATTAACCCTTAATTCATTTGGGAAAATGAGCCCGAAATGATATTTCTCCAGAATCGGAGCGGATCGCAGCAGGGGCTTTCCGGCACGAATTTGGGGGAGTTCAATATCATGAAGATGATTTCGCTTATCGCCGTAGCGGCGGGCCTGGTGGCGGCGCCGGCTATGGCCGCAACGACTTTCGTCGGTTCGTGGACGGTCGACCAGGGACCGTTCTGGTCGCCTGCTCCGAACACATATACCGGGCAGCAAGCCGCCGCGCTTCTGTTTGGCGGTTCGGCGTCGGATTACGCGATTTCAACGATCGACGATCAGGTTGCGGATATCGACCATCTGGCATGGGTGAGCACCTGGGGCGGCGACTTTAACGTTTGCAGCGGCTTCCCGTGCGGCACCAAGGTCGCGGAAAATTGGGCAACCTCGACCGGCGGCCTTTATGCAAGCCCGGGCGACCAATCCGCCTATGTCCAAGACTGGGCCGTTGGGCCGCAGTTCCGCAATTATGCCTTCCGCGTCACCTCGGCGCCGGAGCCGGCAAGCTGGGCGCTGATGCTGGGCGGCTTCGGGCTGGTCGGCTTGGCACTGCGCGACCGTCGCCGCTCGGCGGTCAGCTTCGGCTGATCCAACGCGAGTATCGAGGCAAGGCGCCGTCGGAGAGATCCGGCGGCGCCTTTCTTTTGCGGCTTGAACGCTGCTTAAAAAAGCCGACCTAGGTGGCGCAGCCAGCCGGTAGCGCGCCTGACCCAAGCTGCGCTTGCGGGCGCTGGCATCGGGACGGCGGCGAGCAGGTCCGCTGCGATCGGGCTTAGATTCAACACCAATGCTCGCCTGGCACTCCAAGCGCTGGGAACCGGAGTGCCCGCCCGGTTGAGATTGTCGGAGCAAGGCATGAAAATGGCAAATGACTTCGTCCATGCCAATCATGGCCTTTTAAGTAATCCGAGACCCTATGGCCGCGGCCTTACTGCCCAGGATTTCAATTTCGGCGCGGGGACGTATGGCTACGGCACCACGGTTAACGGTGATTCAGGCCCGCTTGGCCCGTTGTTGGGCCGTTCAACCGTTGTGTTGAACGCCGACGGGGACGTGGTAGGCATACGGGACTCGTTCGACTATGATCCTGACGGCGAAGAATCCATCATCAAGCAAGGCATGGCGATGGCCAATGATGATATCACGAGAAACTGTAAGAACAGGGTAGCTTTCGTGCCAGTTACCGGAGGCATTGTGCGCTGATGCGCCACAAAAAGGCACTTATCATTACGGCCGTGATCGCCGCATGCGGCGTTATAGCTGTATATAATGCTCCATATCTGTATTTCAGATGGATACGTCCGTTGTCGGTCAACATTCACCTGGCAAAAGGTAGAGAATTGTCAGTCTTTCAGATTGACAGGTATGTCGCAAACCTTGGGGGAGGTACAGATATAACCTGGTTTTACAAAAAGCCGTCCACCCCGCCACCGCCACCTGCACGATGCAATGCCGTCGATATTTCGCTCCAAACCAGCGCCGCCGTTTACTCGACGGCGCGCGCCTGCCTGGTGGATCAAGTACTGGTTTGTGACAGCGAGGGTTATGGATTCCTCTACCTGATGTATCGCATCCAAGGATCGATGGCGGCTGTGGTCACGTATACAGCGTCCAGAGACACAAAAGAAATGTGCGCCAAGCGGCATTAGATTGGAGCCCTGTTTGGTCAGGAGACTGCTGATCAATCAGCCGCGCTGAATGCATCGAGCGTGTTCAGCAATATGTCTTAGAAGAGAGCCTCCCCAGCCCACCACGAACCGGCATCTGTCGATGCGCGTCAGGGCTCGCCCGCATCGTCGCGCCGCGCCCGCATCGCGCGGCGCAGCTTGAGGATGCCGGCGAAGATCGCGGCGCAGGCGACGACGAGGCGGAAGGCTTTTTCGGAATCGTTGGCGGCCGGCGGCAGGATGAACAGCACGAGGACCGCGATCAGGATCATCGCAGCCGCGGTGAGGAGCGCCTGTTTGCGTGGGTCTTCCATCATCATATCCGCATCATGGCAGTTGTGCGCCGGTAGGCAAGGTGCGGTGAATCGCGCTTTGGGCGCCCCCTCTCTCCAACCTCTCTCCCGCAAGGGGAGAGAGGCTTTGGGCGCGCCCCCTCTCTCCAACCTCTCTCCCGCAAGGGCAGAGAGGCTTTGGGCGCGCCCCCTCTCTCCAACCTCTCTCCCGCAAGGGGAGAGAGGCTTAATCTTCAACCAGATGGGTGATCGATGATCGAGCCACATGAACATGAAGCCGAGGTGCCGGCGTCGTCGGACGAGCGCACGGAGGCTTTCGCCGAATTCCTCGAGCAGATGGAGGAGGATCAGGATCCGAACGGTGGCCCGCCGCCGGAGGAGAATGGCCAGGATGGGCAAGAGGACGAACCGGAGGACCCGGCCATCGCCCCGCCCATATCCTGGGACAATGACGCCAAAGAGCTGTTCGCGCAGCTGACGCCCGAGCTTCAGGAGAAGATTTCGGTGCGGGAAGCCCAGCGCGAGCGAGCCGTTCAGACCGCGACGACGCAAGCAGCGGAAGCCCGGCGCAATGCCGCGGCCGAAGCCCATGCGGCGTTCGCGGACCAGCAGCGTCTCTATGCTTCGCACCTGGAGCAGATATTGGGGCAGATGGCGCCCCAGCGGCCGGACCCTGCCTTGCTGGCGCAGGATCCGCAGAGTTTCTACCGCCTGCAGGCGCAATATGAGGGCCAGATGGCGCAGGCGCAGACGATGGCGCAGGCCGCCGCCGAAGCCCGCGGCCAGGCGCAGCAGCGCGACGCCTTTATCCGCCAGCATGAGCTGACCCAGGATCATCGGGCTTTGGCCGAAATACTGGGCGATGACTGGACCGACGCTTCGCGGCGCCAGGCGATGCTCACCGACCTGGAGCAGGTTGGAGCGAGCCTTGGTTATTCCGCGGAGATGATGGGCCAGGCCAATGCGACCGACATATTGGCGCTGAAGGCGGCGGCGGACTGGAAAGCCAAGGCCGACAAATATGACCAGCTGCAATCGACCAGGATGAACATCGGCAAGACGCCGCGCGGTGCGCCGCGCGTCGCCCGGCCGGGGACGAGCCCCAGCCGCGCCGAGCAATCCGCACGCGGCCGCGATGCCGCGTGGGCCCGGGCGAAGGCCGAGCGATCGGGCGATGCCTATGCCGCGGTGCTCGACGCGATGGGGATCAAGCTTTGAGGGGGTGAGGGTAAGGCCTCTCCCCTTGTGGGGGGCAAGCGCCCCTCTCGCTTTGGGAGTCCTCCCCCTCCACCGCCTTTGGCGGTCCCCCTCCCCCCTGGCGGGGGAGGATTTCGGGGCCTGCCAAATGCGTGAGCCTCGGCTCGCTTGCGCGAGCCGGCTGCGCGGCTGCGACATGCCCCCGGCATGTCGCTGATCGCCGCTCGCCCCCTCCACCGCCTTCGGCGGTCCCCCTCCCCCTGGCGGGGGAGGATCGGGGCCCTGTTCATCCGGCATCCCGTGAACCCACATCAAGGAAGACGACATGACGGTACCAACGAACACGATCCAGAATATCAACCGCGTCGGCGTGCGCGAGGATTTGAGCGACAAGATTGCCGAGCTCTTTCCCGACGACACGCCTTTCCTGAATGCGATCCGGACGGGCAAGTGTTCGGCCACCAAGACCGAATGGCAGACCGACGGCCTGGCCAATGCCAATGCCAACAATGCCCAGATCCAAGGTGACGACCTGGCGAATGACGTGCGCGCCAATACGGCGCGGGTTTCGACCTATACCCAGATTTCGACCAAGGTGGTCGGCGTATCCTCCACGGTGGAGGCGACCAACAAAGCGGGGCGCAAGAGCGAGCTTGCGCGTGAAATCATGAAGGCCGGGCGCGAGCTACGGACCGACATGGAAGCGCGCGCGTGCGGCAATTACGCATCGGTGGCGCCGGCAGCGGGCGTGGCGGGGCAGACGGCGGGTGCACTCGCCTGGCTGACCAGCAACGTCAGCCGCGGCGCGACCGGCGCCAGCGGCGGCTTCAGCGGAGGCACGGTGACCGCCGCGACCAACGGCACGCAGCGCCCCTATACCGAAGCGCTGCTGAAGACGGTGCTGCAATCGGTCTGGGCGAAGGGCGGCAACCCGAAGATGGTGATCACCGCGGGCGGCCAGAAGCAGACCGCGGCCGCCTTCGCGGGGCTGGCCCAGCAGCGGCGCGAGACGGGCAACAAGAAAGCGACGATCGTCGCGGGCGCGGACATCTATGTATCCGACTTCGGCGAGGTGCAGTTCGTGCCGTCGCGCTTCTGCTCGACGCGTGACGCGCTGATCGTCGATCCCGAATATTGGGAGATCGGCATGCTCGATCCCCTGGGTGTGCAGGATCTGGCCAAGACCGGGCTTTCGACGCGCAAGATGCTGAGCGTCGAATGGGCAGTGAAGTGCCTGAACGAGGCGGCATCGGGCGTGGTTGCGGACCTCAGCTGAGCTTAAGGGGTGGGGCTACGACAGTGAGCCCCGCCCCCGAAGCTGCTGGGAGGCCGATGGGGCTTCGGCCCGACACCGACGGCGTGGGTTGCCAACCTGGCTTTCATCTCACAGGGTGAGAGCGGGGGAAATCCATGGAAATCCATCATAAGGTGAAGCCGCTTCATGGCTGGCGCGAGTTCGTCGGCGAAGTGGGCATCATCCTGCTCGGCGTGTTGCTGGCAATGTGCCTGGAGCAAGTGGTCGAGATGCTTCACTGGAAGCACCGGGTCGAACTCGGCAGAGACGCACTGGGCGGCGACTTCGTGTCCATCTTCTACAATGCCAAGGAACGTGAGCTGGAGTCGCGCTGTCTGGCGCGGCGACTTGAGGAGATTTCCGCAACCCTCGACACAGCCGGCGAGTCCGGGCGCCTGCCGCCGGTGGGCGAAATCGGTAGTCCGTCGAGCCGCCCCTGGTCCGTATCGAGCTGGGACAGCTTGGCCGCGGACGGAACCGCAGCGCATCTTCCTCGAGACGAGTTGTTAAACCTGGCGGAGATCGCCAGCTATGCCAAATTAATCGACGGCGTGAACCACGAAGAGTTTGCGGCATGGTCGCAACTCTACGTGATCGTTGGGCCGGGGCGTCGCGTAGGAGATGCCGAGCTGGGAGACTTGCGCCGCGCGGTGAGCGAGGCCGGTTACCACGCCAAGCTGATGCGACTTGCAGCCTTTCAGATCAAAGACCAGATCAAGCAGACAGGGCTCCGGTTGGACAAGAATTTCGCCCACGACTGGCCTCGCGTCTACACCCAGATGAAGCATGATATGCCAGGGTGGCGTCTTTGTGCGCCGCTTGGCAAGGCGCCGCCGCATTATGGCGAGTCACCGATGATATACTCCCTGGACGGCCCGATTGCCGGGTAGGCGGGCGAGTCGGGAGGCGTCGAAGTGCGGCTCCGGCGGCACCTGATTTTAATGATGAATCAAAACATCCGATATGGCGGCGCAGTAACGATCTGCGGCATCATTTGGATATAGTTAACAGATACTTAAAAACATCTATACCTCCGTTATGGACTATGCTATGAGAGTTCATGAGGGGAGAGGTGCTGCGATTCGTCGGCAGGCGCCTACCTCGTAAGGTGGGGATTAGTTCCATGAAGTATCAAACTCTTAGCTTGGCTTGTACCGCGCTCGCGCTGGTTATTGCGGCCCCTGCATCCGCGAATGTCGTTTATCAGTCGCTTGCCGACGACAGCGCCGCCCAGGTCGAGGGCGCATGGTGCGCCGACTGCTCTTATTATCAGGCAGAGGTCCAGGACCAGTTCACGCTGGGCAGCTCGGCCAACATCACCGGGGTGAACCTCTGGATCTACGCCAGTGGCGGATATGATACCGCGGCGATCGCGACCGGTTATACGTTCCACGTATATAATAGCGACCGCAGCTCGCTGCTGTATTCGCAGCTGGTGTTTCCCGTTACCACCTTCGCAACCCGCCAAGGCATTTACAGCCTTGAGAAGCAGGTTGGCGGATCGCTGAGCGGGCTTAGCCTTTCTGCCGGTACATATTGGGCCGGCTTCGAAGCACCGATGATGGGCACGATGGGCTTTGCCGGCGGCAATGGCACTGGCCGTCAGGTGGGGCCGAATGGCGATTTTGCCCTCGGGGACAATGCCGGTTACCAGCTCCTCTCCAGCGCTGCGCCGGAACCGGCCAGCTGGGCGATGATGGTTGGCGGCTTCGGCCTGGCGGGCGCCGCGATGCGCCGCCGTCGCGCTGCCGTTACCTTCGCGTAACGCCTAATCCTTTAAGCGTTTTGGCGCCGCCGATCTCTGGGTCGGCGGCGCTTTCTTTATGCCGAAGAACTGGCGACTGGTAGGTTCATAGCGTTTGCGCCCCCATCAGATTGTTGGCCATTTTCGCCTAGGTTGGGAGCGCGCTCTCGGCTAACCATCGAGCATGAGCACTACCGGAATCCTGAGGCCTGAGAACGCCCGCCGCGGCGAAATCAGCGACATTAACTGCACGGATTGCGCCGCGCGCCGCTTACCTTTCGCCTCTCCCTTCAATCGATTTTGGGGAGCTAAAGTTAGACCGTGAGCAGCCTCAAGCCTTTGCCGCTGCTATTAGCGTTTCCCTACCTTCTTCTAACTTACGGGTTGTTTTGGTTAGGGCCGTTTGATTGGCCCCTAATCGCCCGCTGGGTTCCGCTGATTTACGTGCCAGGGTGTTTCGCTGCACTCGCGGCCGGCTTTCTCGTTGGCGTGCGGGGGAGGGCTCGCGTTGGCGATTTCTCCTTCGCACCGGTCTTCTTCGCCTTAGGGGCAAGCGCAGCTCTGCTTCTGCTGGTTCCAACCACGATTACCTATACCGGTCACTTGCCATGGGACGCTGGCGGCGCGCTCGCAGACCAACAAGCGGCCTACTCTGCTCTCAGCGACCAATTAGCTGCCACTCAAGGGAGTCGCGGCCCGATCGCTGCTGCGCGAGCTTTTTTTGGCCCATTCGTCTTTTGCGTACTGCCCCTCGGCGTCATGCTTTGGCCCCGCCTTTCGCATTTACGACGCGCCGCTCTCGTGATGACCGTCCTCATTTCCGTTGACCTTTCGATCCTTCGAGGCACGACGCGCGAGCTCGCCGACATCTTGGTCATCGGCGCCAGCGCCTATTTGGCGCGTATCGGTGCAGTCGCTCGTGAGGAAGGTCGTAATCTTACCGCGGTAATCATTCGACGCTGGAAAGGCCTCTTGGCTGTCGGGGTAATTCTATCGATCGTGCTTACAGCAGTTGTTGGCCGGACCCAGGCCCGGGCCGGAGGGCGAATGGCAACATGCATCGGCTATAGCCGGATTTGCGCTGATCTCACCAAAACACCTTACGCCGCCATGTCAGATGATATGGCTTTCGGAGCGGCCGCAATCACGGGCTACTTAGCGCAAGGCTATTATGGCTTGAGTCTCGCCGGCGAGAAGACTCCCATGCCGACCTTTGGAATCGGGCACTCTCCGCCCCTAGCAGCACTTTATGTGAACCTTGGCGGCGATGAGAGTTGGGCCAATCGAACTCTAACTTACCGTAATCGCATAGATGCGTGGTCCGATGAAACTCAATGGTCGACCATGTGGGCATGGATCGCGAACGACATCGGCTTCACAGGCGCACTGATCTTCACGATCGCGCTGGGATGGCTTTGGGGGAAGACCTGGATTGACACTTTAGCGGGCGACTTACGAGCCGCCGTGCTGTTTTGCCTGGTAATGATGACCATTTTCTATGCCCCTGCTAATTTCCAGCTAACCTCCACTTTTGAAGGTTATGCCACATTGCTCTGGTGGCTAGGTGTGTGGACGTGGGGACGATCACGCAGGACAGCCTACGCGAGTTCCTAGCCTTTTGGCATGCGGGCAACGCCGCTCCGGCAAGTTTACCGGTAGTCGCATCTTCCGATGCATTTAGTCCCCGCAACATCTTAGGGAGGCAAGATGCCGGATTGGGAGTTAATCGACCACGATCCAGCGCGCGGTATTAAGCGTTACCTGGCGAATGGAGAAGCGGAAGGCGAGGTCGCTGTGCGCGTGCAAATCGATGATTTCTCCATCATCGAACGCAACAAGGCGAACCAGAGCGAGGATTTCGATCGTCGATCCGAAATGTGGCACGCCGCATCAATACCATCGAGCGTGATGTATGAATGGCTGACCCGCTTTGGCGTGAACGCCTGGAACCCAGCGCATGCCGACGCGGTAAAGAAGCTGCTCAATTCCAGCGACTATCGCTGGTGCAAGGTCAAGAACATCATTCTGTGAGCGATCGGCAGCAGATCGCCCGATAACCGCACCCATCAATCCATCGCGGGCGCGCCAGGACGGGCGCCGAATCCAACCATCAACAAGGAGGCCCCATGGCCGAACCGCAAACTTATGCGGACCTGCAGTCGTGCCTGCTCGCCTGGCTCGACGACAGCGCCGCCAACATCAATCCTGCCGAATGTATCGGCCTGGCCGAGCGCCGGCTTTCGCGGTTGCTGAACGCGCCCGAGATGGAAGTGATCACGACTCTGGATGCCAGCGCGCCGTCGATAGACCTGCCGCAGGATTTGCGGGAGGTGCGCGAGTGCACGTTGGATACATCGCCACGCGTGCCGCTGGAGCCGAGTTCACCGGCTACCCTGCGGCTGCTATTTCCGTCGAGCCGGGTGGGCCAGCCGCAGGCCTATGCGCTGAGCGGATCGTCGCTGTTGATCGCGCCCTCCCCGGACGCGGCCTATACGATCCGGCTGGTCTACAAGCAGGCGATTCCAGCCTTATCCGACAGCAATCCGAGCAATTGGCTGCTGGCGAAACACCCGGACCTGTATGTCGCGGCTAGCCTGGCAATGGCGGAGTTTCGCGGTTGGAACGACGCGCGGCTGCCGTTGCTGAAGAGCTGGTATGACGAACTGATCGAAGAAGTGAACCAGGCGGGCCAGCGCGCGCGGCATGCCGCGGGGCCGATACGGATGCGGGCAACGGTGACCGACGGATCCGGCCTGGGCACGAGCACAGGCGGGCCGACCGACGGCAACACCCAATTCCTGGTGGACGGCTGATGTCGCAGCGGCTGAGCACATCCGTAACCTTCCAGTCGCTCAATGCGCGGGTGGAAGCGATCGAGAGCCGGTTTGACTCCGCGGGCAATGCGAAATTCGGGGGCTATCTGGACGCGGCCTATGTCCGTTCGACAGGCGCGAGCGCGCCGTCGGGCGGCGCCGGCGTCGAGCTGCAATGGGATGGCGTCACGGGCTATCTATTATCGTTCGACCGATCCGCTGGCGCTTTCAAGCCAGTCGTAGTCGCTGGATCGAGCATCTCGCTCAGCCCCCAAAGCGGGGTTGTGGCGATGGGTGGCACCACGACATTCGGAGATGTGAATTTCAGCACGTCCTTCACGGGACCTGATCCCCTGCTGACTTTCGACAATACAGACTATTTAGGCTTCAACCGCTCTGCCAACGCCTACGCTTTCAACATTGGAAACTCGGCAAAACTGACCATTCAATCCAGCGGGATCATCGCCCCGAGCGTCACTTCTGACACGTTTTCTTCTCCACCTTCCGGCGGTGCAGGGGGACTTCACTTAAGCCGCGCTTTTTCCGCCGGATATACTGGCATCATCGAATTCCTGAAGTCCGACGGCACGCGCAACGGGTATGTGGGATTCAACGCCGACGCCGGATCAATGCAATATGGATCGGATACGGGCGCCGGGCATACATTTTCGGGCGGCCCGGCGATGTTTGGGGACGCCAATCTGAGCCTGTCGCTGAATGGCGGCAGTCAACCGCTGCTGACATTCGATAGCGGGGATTTCTACCTCTACGATCGAACCGCGAACCAGCATAAAATGGTGATCGGCAGCGCGACCAAGGTGGTGGTCGATACCAACGGGCTTAGCGCCACGGGATCGGTGGCGGCGGGAAGCTATGTCCAGATCGGCGACGTGAATTTCTTCGCGCAGATCGTGTCGGGCAATCCGCAGGTGACGTTCGATAGCGGCGACAAACTGTTCTACGACCGGACCGCGAACAAATATTATTTCGTGATCGGCGGCGTGAATGTCGCGTCGATCGACGCATCCGGCAACATGCGGATCAAGGGTGCGCTGACCCAGGGAGTGACGCCATGACCCGGATAATCTTCGGCGAATGGCTGCCCGACCGGCCGGCCCAGCTGGGCGACGGCCTGGCGAAGGCGGACGGCGTGGTGGCGATCGCGGGCGGCTATGCGCCGATCGGCGGTTTCGCGGCGATGAAGAATGGCACGCTGCCGGCGCGCTGCATCGGCGCAAGCGGATACCGGCATGCCGACGCGCCCTATCTGTTCGCGGCGACGACGAGCAACATCTATACCTATTCGAGCAGCGGCTATGCGAGCGTGGCGAGCGGGCTTTCGGGATCGCGCGACCTAGGCGTGCGATTTTGCCCCTATGGCGCGCTGATGCTGGCGACCAACGGGGTGGATCCGATCAAGGCGTTCGATCCCGCCTCACCATCGGCCATGACCAATCTGGGCGGGAGCCCGCCGAGCGCGCGCTATCTGGCGGTGGTGCGGGGCTTCCTTGTCGCGGGCTATGCGGGCGGAAGCGGGCTGCGGATCGCGTGGTCCGACAATGGCAATCCGGCGAGCTGGACGGCGGGCGGCGCATCCGAGGCCGGGCAATATGACATGCCGGGCGGAGGCGACATCACCGGCGTGGTGGGCGGCGAATATGGGCTGGTGTTCCAGGAGGATCGCATCCTGCGCATGACCTATAGCGCCGACGATGTGATCTGGCAGTTTGACGAGATCGTCACGCAAGCGGGCTGCGCCGCGCCGAAGAGCCTGGCGAGCTGGGGCAAGACGAGCTTCTTCTGGTCGAACCGAGGGTTCATGGCGTGCGACGGAACCAATGTGCAGGCGATCGGCGACGAGAAAGTCGACCGCACATTCCGATCGCTGATCGACCGGGGCTATTATGGCGCGATGAGCGCGGTGGTGGATCCGTTGCGCGCGCTCTACATCGTCGCGGTGCCGTCAGCCGATCCGGCGACGCAGCTGTTCCTCTATAATTATGCGCTGGGGCGATGGACGACGGCGACGCTGACGAGCGAATGCCTGTTCCCCGCGCTGACGCTGGCGACGAGCCTGGAGGATCTGGACGCGCTCTATGGATCGATCGACGCGGTGAGCGTGGCGCCGGACGGGGCGGCGCTGCGCGGCGGGGTGCCGAGTGCGATGCTGTTCGACGGCACGCACCGGCTGGGGACGCTTTCCGGCCCGGCGCTGGCGGCGACGATCGCGGATGCGGCGCGCGAGCTGGCGCCGGGCGCGCGGGCGCGGATCCGCAGCATCAGGCCGCTGACCGACGCGGCGAGCGCAGGCGTGACGGTGGCGGGGGCGGATTCGCTCGACGCCGCACCGGTGGAGACGATCTATTCCGCGCGGCGGCCGAACGGGACCTATCGCAGCCGCGAGAATTGGGCGGTGACGCGGATCACGCTTTCGATCCCGGCGGGCACGATATGGTCGCACGCGCAGGGCTATGATGTGGATGCCGTGGCGGGAGGACGGCCATGAGCCTGCTGATCAAGGACAATGAGCGCGACCAGAGCGAATGGAACCGCAAGGCGCGCGACGCCGCCAACGGGCTGATCCGGCGGCTGGCGGGATGCGGCACTACGCCAGAGCGGCCGAAGAAGGCCGTCACCGGGCAGATGTTCTACGACACGACGCTGGGCAAGCCGGTGTGGCGGCATGCGAGCGGGGTGTGGAAGGATGCAAGCGGGGCGACGGTGTGAGATGAGAATTTGTTGCGCTTGACAGGAACAGAAAGGGATCATAGTGCGATCATTGTATGAAAGAAGGCCGAAGTGACGGCCGTTTTTCGGGACCCCAAAACGTATGGAGCTACACCTTGGCAGCGATCCATGTTGGACGCGTTGGGAGTTGGCGCCGTTCCCCCAGGCACGCCAGTTGCCGCGCCGCCGCGGGCGGGCATGTTCGGACAAAAAATGTTCCGCATGAATCAGATCGGCCGGGCGGCGCCGGGAACATCATCCATCTCCGACGATTCAACCCTGTCCGGGTCGTTCGGCGCTTCACCAGGCCCCGGCTTTCCCGCGTTGGGCAGCGAGCTCAGCAGTCTCGACCCTGCGGCCCAATCGCCAAGCGCCGAGCTGTTCACCCATCCCGATCCAATCAAGGAATGCTACGGCTTCGCCAGAGGCTTGGCCGGCAATACTCGCCTGTATGGCAAGATGGGCGCTTTCGACGTGGTTAGGCCAAACACGGCTGCGGTCATTCCGTATCAGTTCGGCGGATCCCGTAAGGCCGATTTGAAACCGTACGTACGAGACATTTCCGGGCAGCTGGTAAGTAGCGACGGCAAATCGACGTCCTGGTTCCACGGACTTACCGATGTCATCGATGGACGATCCCCCGATAAAGACATCCCAGTCCGCGATGCTCTGCAGCGCCGCTCCCCGGGGCAATTCATAGTTGAGATACCGGGCGGTGTGGACGTCGGCCAAAATGCAAGTGTCGTGCTCAGACACTATCCATTCATTCTGCCATGCCCGACAGGGACCGGACTTTAGCCAAGGAGGCACGGGATGTTGAAGATTAGCTTAATCGCGATCGCCCTCGCCAGCCAACCTGTTTCTCATAAGCTCTGCGGACGGAGTTATACCGACAGAGCTCAGCTTCTGGAACAATTAGAGCGTGAACCAAGTATCGTCCACATTCCGCCGCACGACCACACATATTATTGGCTTGATCAGAATCTATTGACGGTCTGGTGGATACATTACGGGTCTGCCGGACCGGATTTCGTTACCTGCCTGCGAAAGTGGGAAACGAAGCATCATGGTTACAAGGACGGACGCGTCGAGAGCGATTGCGGGACTGACAAGAAGGCGTGCCAGGCCCAGGCGCGGGATATGGTTGGGATCAAGTTCTAGGGCCTGATTCACGTTTTTGGCGGAAGCGCGAAGCGCTCCCGCCGATCGTATCGATGACCATATCAGGCAAAGCTCCGGCTCGATCCGAAGCAGGCGAGGATGAAGATGACCGAATGGGCCAGCTACCTTGAATGGCGGCCGGCCTTCGCCGCGGCGATGGACGCGCGGCGGCATACGCCCGAATGGCTGGATGCGCGTATCCTGGCGGGCAGCGCGCGCTTCTGGCGAAGCGAGCATGCCGCGGCGGTGACCGAAGTCCGCACCTATCCGACCGGCGCCTATGACGTGCACGGCCTGGTAGCGGCCGGCGACGTGCGCGAAGTGCGCGACCGGATCGCGCCGCAGGTGGAAGCCTGGGCACGATCGATCGGGGCGCTGGGAATCGTTCTGGAGAGCCGGCCCGGCTGGGCGCGCACGCTGCGCGGCCGGGGCTTCACGCCGCACCAGCTGGCGATCCGCAAGGATCTGTAAACGCGCTTTTGTTCCTTTTATGTTCGCGCTATGCATAATGATCGAAAGGGAGCCGCCATGCCGTTCTTCAAGACGCGCCGTCCCGGAAGGGTCATTGTCGATCCCAGCTGCAACGGCCTGGCGGCTGCGTTCGATCCGACGGTGCAGGCCAACGCGCTGCGCCTGCTCGCGACGGCGACCAACCCCCGAATAAACTCCGCAGACCGGGCCGAATGGGGTGAGCATATCAGCATGCCGCTTTTTGGCCGACGCCCGTGGATCGGTCCTCCATTCGGCGAGGGACAGCCGAACGAGATATCGGGAGACCTGATCATGCGTACACGGCCATCGTGGCTGGAGAATGTGCTGACAGGATATCATGGCCAATCGGTATTCCTTCACGTCCACCCCAATCCCCAGGACCCGAAGCCGGTCAGCGCGAAAGACAAGGCGTTGGGCATTCCGGTGATCGCGATCGATACGGACGGGAGAATGACCTGTGCCTTTTAGGAAGCTGTCGATCACGCCGCGCGAGGCCGTCGCCGCGATCATCATGATCACGCAATTCGGACTGCTCTGGTACGAGCATAACCTGCGCTGGGAGGCGGAACGGCGGGCCACCTATTACCTTCCCGACCATCAGCCCTTCATCGATCGCGCGGTTGATCTCTGGTCGGTCGAGAACAATCAGCCCGACAAGAAGGAGATACTGGAACGGCGTTTTCCGATGGTGGTTGAGTTTCGCGACGAGACCTGTGTCGTTCTGGCGATCAAGCTCCGTGCGGCCGCCGGCGGAGACCCGATTTACTGTTTCGATCCGAAGACGCTGAAGCTGACCCGGACGGATTTAAGTCACGCCCAATGACGCCGGGCGGCGCGGGGCCGCCGCCTGACAGGGTATCGACCCCCCTCTCCCGGGGGCTCCTGAAAGAACGACCTTTCACCGCGGCCCGCAAGGCTGCGCGGGGACCATGCGCCCCGGATTCCCCTCACCATTTCACAGCCAAGGATCAGAGCCGATGGGACTTTCCTCGAGCAAGACCAAGACGCAGAGCACCACCACGTCGAGCCCGCTCGACCAATATGCGCCCTATATCAACCGGGGCCTGACGACCGCGCAGAGCGTGCTGGACGGCAATCAGGGCAATCTCGCGAGCATGAGCCAGAGCGCCTATGGGCTGTACAACGATCTCGCCAAATCGATCGGCACCAACAATTTCGTCGGCAATGCGCAGAACGCCGCCGCGAACATCTATGGGGGGGCTTATGCGGGCAGCAATCCGGGGGCGGCGACCTATCGGGGACTGATGGGAGCGAGCGACCCGTCGCTGGGCGTGGTGAGCGGGCTGGCGCAGGGATCGCATTCGCCGGGCGTCTATGACGGGATCGGCGGCGGCAATCCGGCGCTTGGGCTGCTTTCGGGCATGACCGCGCAGCACCCCAATGGCGATAGCGCGCAATTCTACAAGGACACGCTTTCGGGCAAATATCTGAATACCAATCCTTATCTCGACGCGATCGTCAGACAATCCGACGACGCCGCGACCAAGGCGTTGAACCAGCGCTTCGGCGCGGCGGGGATGGGAGGCGGGCTTTCGACCGCTTATGCGGACCTGCTGAGCCGCAACCTGGCGGACAGCGAGAACAAGCTGCGTTACGGCGCCTATAATGACGAGCTGGCGCGGATGGGCAGTGTCGGCGCGCAATCCGACGCGGAATATAATGCGACGCAGGACCGGTCGCTCAACGCCGCGACCGGGCTTGGGAACCTGTACAATCAGACCGGGCAGCTCAACCTTTCAGCGCAGCAGGCGAAGGATCAGGCGTTCCAGGCGGATCGCGCGGCGCAGCTTGCCGCGGGCCAGGCGCTGGGCCAGCAGCAGAATGCGGACAATACGACCTCGCTCAACGCGGCGAGCGCGGCGGACACGCAGTATAACCAGCAGATCGCGCAGCAATTGCAGGCGCTCGGCCTGGTGCCGGACCTGACCAATGCGCAATATGCGGGCGTGCCGCCGGCGCTTTCCGCGTTACAGGCGGCGGCGGCGATCCCTTATACCGGCGTGAACAATTATGCCGGGCTGGTGAACGGGCTGACCGGCAAATATGGCACCGAGGCCACCAACAGCACGCAGAAGACGAGCGGCAATATCGGGCAGGCATTCGTCGGGGCGCTCGGTTCGGGCCTGGGCCAGTCGCTGAGCGGCGGGCTGGCCGATTGGCTGAAGCTGCCCGCGCCGCAATTCTGATTTGGCCGGACAGGATTGTTCACCTGGTGACGGTTGAGCTGCCGCCGTCCGCGCTCTTTCATTGAGGAGAAGCTTGAAGCGTGCTCTCACAAGGATTGACCGAATGTTCCTGCTATGTTCTAATCCGGGTTGTTCATCCCGGAGAGGAAAAGTGAGTCGGTCACAATGGCTGCGGTGGGTGAGAAAATCATGGTTCGAGGCGTTGTTTCCCTCGTCGTCGGACTTGCGCTGCTGGCCGGCATTCCCGCTACAGCAAAGCCGGCTCAGCATTCCCATAAACATCACGCCCGGCATTGGTCGAGCCTGGAGCGTTTCCTGAGAGCGGATGTGCGTGATGAGGATATGCGGGCGGACAATGACCCATATTACGCTGCCGCAAAAATCGCCGGAACGGATCTGACGGTCGTCTTTCTGACCGGCCGATATTTCTGCGGCAGTAGCGGCTGCATCGCCATGATCCTGAAACAGCAAGGCAAATCGTTCAAGGTTGCCGGCAATATCGGGTTGACCAACCGGCCTATCCGCCTCTTGCCGACGAAACATCATGGCATGCCCGACTTCAGTATTTTCCTTCACGGCGGCGGGATTCTGCCAGGCTATCAGGCGTCGGTGCAGTTCGACGGCAAAGACTATGGGAATGCTTCCCTTCCGCCATCGCACAAGGTCAGTCGCAAATACGGGCGGCTTCTGATTTCAGAGAACGCAAAGCTCAAACCGCTGACCGATTGAGATCGCCGTTCGGCAAGACGTTAATCCGACTGACGATCGAGGTCCTCCGGTTCCCTGACGCCACGATCCGCATCCGCCTGAATTCCCCCCCCGGCGAGGGCGAAGCAGGCTTGAGCCTCACCCATCCCTGATAGCAAAAAAAGGCGCCAGCTCCTCGCCCGGTGAGCGCATCTCAGTGGCGCTGCGGGCTGAAGAGATGCTCGCCCGCGGAAGTGGCGGACTGGTCTGGCGCTCCATGAGCCCGCCAGATCCCCGACCGCCCTGCACCTTTGAGATTTTCCACCCTAGTGAAAGGCACCGACATGGCGAAAAACGCCGTCACGGATTGGGACATCGCGCCCGCGAACAACAGCGACATTGCCGGTATAAGCATCGCCGAAGGTTGCCCGGCCGGCGGAATCAACGACGCGATCCGCACATTGATGGCGCAGGTTGCAAGCTGGCTTGGCGGCGCGAGCGCGCCATTGGCCAAATCGGGAGGCGCGGTGACGGGCGCTCTGACCGGGTTGGCGAACGGATCGAGCGTAATCGACGGCAGCGGCACCGCGCGCGCGATCGGCTATCGCACCGTCCCGCTCGCCAGCAAGACCGCCAGTTATACGATCGGCCTGAGCGACGTAGGCCAGGGGATATCGACCAGCGCCGGCGTCACGGTTCCGGCCAATGCCACCACCGCCTTTGCGATTGGGGACACGATCGCGATCTACAATGCTTCCGGTTCGAACATCACGATCACGCAATCAGCGGGCGTAACGTTGCGACTGGTCGGCACCTCCACCATCGGGAGCCGGACGCTGGCGCAGCGGGGACTTTGCACCTTGCTGAAAGTTGCGACCGACGAATGGATCGTCAGCGGCGGAGGCCTGTCGTGAGCGGCATCGCCATCCTGGCGGCCACCTACACACCCCCGGCGCCGCCGACCAGCACCGGACCGCTCACCTGCTGGGTCACCTTCGCACCGTCCAGCCAGACCGCGTTCACGGTTTCAGGCGCCAGCGGCAACCTTTCGGCGCAAGACTATGGCATAGTCCAGAGCGACTTTTCGGGCGGCACCGCGCCCTACACGGAGAGCCTGACGATCCAGAATGATCCCAGCGGGAAACTGGGTTTTGCGGATAATGGCCTCGGCGCCGAGACCATATCCTATACCGGATTTTCGCTGAGCGAAGTCGAAGGGGGATGGCTGCAATACCAGGTGACCGACGGCACCGGCGCCACAGCGACAGCGCGCTTTCCGTCCGCCGGATCGCTGAGCATCACGCGAACCAGCTGAGCGGATCAGCCTTCCTTGGTGCAGGCGCCGCAAATACGATCGCGCGCGGGAAGATAGACGCCGCAGCGCGAGCAATGCGACGGATCGTGCGCCTTGTCGTAGAGCGACTGGGCCCATTTCGTGAGCCGGCCGGAAAAAGTTTCAGGACTCGGCGGCGCAGCCGACTCCTCCATACGCGATACAGACTTCATGGTTAACCTCTCGGGCCGAGAGTGCACGCGTTGCAGGCATGAATCCATTCATCGGAAGATAGGGGTCAGGGCTGATCGCCCGATCAGGAAAGAGGCGCGGATGAGTTGGATCGAAACGATGCCGGCCTGGGCGCCGCTGTTCGGAGCGGCGCTGGGCGGCGGTGGATTGGGCGCGGGTCTGCGACCGGTTCTGGATTATTGGAAGGGCCGCCGCGCGCAAACCGACGCGGTGGCGATGGGTCTGGTGGAAAAGCTCCAGACGCGGATCGAGCGGCTCGAGGAAGCCCAGGTTGCCGAGCGGCAATTATGCGACGCCAAGCTTTCGGTGCTGCGGCACGAGCTCAAGAACGTGCAGGGTAATTTCGACGCGCTGCTGCTGGCGATCGAGGTTGCTCCCGAGAAAGCTGCCGAGGTCGTCGCCAAGATCAAACGGCGCCGGGCCGCCTGACCTCCGCCTTTTCGTCAGGGAACGGATGATGTGGACCTGGGATCAATCAGCGGGGCTCTTGTCGCGCGCGGGGAAGAGCTGGCGCGGCTATAGCGGCGGCGGGCGCGGCAGGAACAATCCCGCGCTGCAGGCGGCGATCGGCATCGGGCCGATCCCGCAGGGGCGTTGGACGATCACGGATCGGCACGACAGCCCCGATACGGGACCATGCACACTGACCTTAGTGGCGGATCCCGGCACGCCGACGTTTGGGCGGAGCGCGTTTCGGATCCACGGCGACAATATCGCGCACCCCGGGACGGCGAGCCACGGCTGCATCATCCTGCCACGGGCGGTGCGCGACGCGATCTGGCGCAGCGGGGACCGCAGTCTTGAGGTCGTCGGCTGAAGGCGGGCGGCTGACCGCGCTGAGTACCGCCGACCAGTAATCGGCAAGGGCGCTTCGCCCCTCGCGCTGCGCTGCCATCACCTGTCCGTTTGCAAACAAGGCGGCGCCGGCACCGAACTCCGTCATCAGCGCTGTGGCCTCATCGGTAACCCGAAGCTTGATCAGCGGATCGGAAACGACGCCAGCCATACAGCGCCAACGCCGACGTCACTGCTTCGATCCATCGCGATTGCTGCGCGTCCAAGCCATAGAGGAGATAAGAATGGGGATGTTCGGAGCGCACCGCGATCCCGGCACTCAGCGGTCAGCTGCCGCGCCGAGTGATCTTTTCACTCTTTTGGGAGCCTTCCCAGGTGCGGGGACGTCTCCGCAATTGGATTATGATGCTTCGGCGTTTGAGCCGTCAGCACCCTCACTGCCCTATGATCTAGGGTCGCTGATCCCGGCACCGCCCCAATTAGCTAACGCACCAGCCTCGGCAATGCGTCGCGGGGCACCGCAGCCGCCTGCCTCCGCCAGCTGCACGCTGGTCAGACCCGAGGGCAGTTATCGAGCGCCGAATGCCATCGCCCTGTTCCAGCCGCGCATGGCTGAAGCGCTCACCAGCGCCATCACCGCCCTCAACCGGCAAGGGATCTCGCCGATTATGACGGACGGGTATAGAAGCCAAGCGATGCAGGAAGCACGCCGACGCCATCCAACCGGCGCCAGGGCAGCTACTGGCGTGTCCGGGCATCAAGTGGGATTGTCGGCAGACTGGGGACCGGGAAGCAACGACCCCAACTTCGATGCGGTGAGCAGGGCAATGACCGCTGCCGGTCTGGCCAACGGTGCTCACTTCCGCAATAATCCCGATGCGTTTCATTTCATGCTTCCAGGCACGATTCGAAACCAGACGCCTGCACTGGCCGATGCCTGTGCGGCCGCATACAGGAGGCGCCAGAGGTGAGCATCGTCCGTTCGAGCACTGCCCTCGTCGTGCTTGCAATGACCATGATGGACCTAACCCAAGCCGGCGCGGCGGCAGCCGCCGCACCTTCGACACGCTCAGATAAGGTTTATGTTTATACGGATCGGCGCGGGCATTGGTGCGCGGTGGCCGACGCCAAGACTTACGATCGGAAAGCTTCGGCAGAGAACGAAGCTCGCGAGATCGTCGAGGATTTCGGAACGATCCAATATAGCGGCGACACCCCCACGAAGGTATCTCGGGCCCAGACTGACGCAGATGCAGAGTGGTGGACAGAGACCACTTATTCTCTGGACCGAACCGGTAGCGTGATCGCCGCCGAACTCTATCAGGATTCGACCGAAGGCGAACAGCATATTACCCGGCGCCACCGCTACCATTATACCGTCCGCGGGGGCATCTATGTCCCGCTGTCGATCGAGGCGAAGAAGGCGGCGAAGGATTTAATCAAAGTGCGATCGCTCGCGTACATGCCGTTTGCAGGTCTGCTCGATAAAGCGCGCCGCTCACCCGGCCACCAAACATTTTGCAGTTAGGGTACAGACCCTAGAATTTCAGCTGCCCGACCAAGCGGCGTAACCCGACTTTCTTGAACTTTTCAACCGCCCGCTGCCCATCCGGCCGCGGGCTTTTTTGCGTGAGGAGACTATCATGACCGACAGCAAGACCTGGTGGCAGAGCCGCACCGTGTGGGTGAACGTCGTCGCCACCCTTTTCGCCGTGCTCGGCACGTTCAAGCTGCTGCCCGCCGGCCTCGATCAGGACAGCGTGGTGACCGCGATCATGGGCGCGGTCGCGATCGCCAACGTCGTGCTGCGGCTGGCGACACACAAGGCGATCGCATGAGCGGGTGAAGCGCGCCATGTTCGCCAAAATCATGTCGGGCGCCGCGGCCGTGCTGGCCGCGGCGCTCTTTGCGTATCTGGGCCATGCGTTGATCGAAGCCTACGGCGCTGCCCGTTACCAAGCCGGACTTGCAGACGGGCAGCTGCGGCAAGTGCCTCAGATCCTTGCCGCGAACGCGGCGGTGACCAAGGCCGGGCTCGATGCGCGGGACCGCATCATCGCCGCGGAAGTCGCCCATGCGAGCGAAGCTACAAAACTGGCCGAGCTGATCCAGAAATCCGAAGACGAGGTGAAGAGCTATGAAGCAAGCGATGCCGGCATTGCTGGCTGTCTTGGCGCTGAGCGCGTGCGCGCGATCGAAGCCAGTCGCGCCGCCCTCTTTCCTGCCCCCTCCTCCACCGCGGCCGGCAGCGGAGAAGCCGGACCCGTGCCGCCCGACGCCGTTGCGGACCCGAGCGGATGGCGGCCTGGATAGCGGCGGGGCGGAGCGCGCGATCAGGATGGGCGATGACGATCTGGCGCGCTGTCGCGCGGATCGTAATCGCTACCGCGATGCCTGGCCGGACCGCTGAGCAGCCCCCGGGTGAACAGGACCGCCGATAACCCTGGGCTCGCGCCGCAGGGCGGTTTGAGCTAGGCTGTAGAGATGTGGAGCATGATGGAGCTTCGGATCGCACTGGCCGCAGGCGGCCTGCTGGCCGTCTCCCGCACGGGTTCGCGCCAATGACGGCCCCCGCCGGCATGACCGATCTGTTCCCCGCCTTCTCGCTTGGCGGCGTTGCGCTGATCAGCCTGTTGGCGCGGATCGAACCGCCGCCCATCGTGCGATGGAGCGTGGTCGCGGTGCTGGCTACCGTGCTGGCGCTCTACCTCGCCGATGAATTGCATCTGTGGTTGCCGGACCGGTTCGGGCTGCCGCTTTATGCGGCCCTGTTGTTTACCTCCGGGGCGATCATCGTCTGGAATTGGCGCGCCACGCGCGCGGCGCGGCGTAGCTGAACTTCCCCGGGCGGCGCTCTCTGTAGGCACCCGACCGGGCGCCACGCGATCATCATGCGGCGTTGAGGCCACGCATGTGAGCCGAAAAGACGCAAGAGGCTTGCCTTCTTCACGCCCGGGCCCCCATCTTGGGGCATGCTGCGTCAATATGAGCTGGTCGATCGGGTGCTCGGCTACGACCCCACCGCCGACGAGGCCTTGCTCAACCGTGCCTATGTCTTCTCGATGGCGGCGCACGGTTCGCAGAAGCGCGCCAATGGCGACCCCTATTTCAGCCATCCGATCGAGGTCGCCGGCATCCTGACCGACCTCCATCTCGACGACGAGACGATCGCGACTGCGATATTGCACGACACGGTCGAGGACACGCTCGCCACGCCCGAGCAAATCGAGAAGACCTTCGGGCCGTCGGTCGCGCGGCTAGTCGATGGCGTCACCAAACTCAGCAAGATCGAGGCGCAGAGCGACAATGAGCGCGCCGCGGAGAATCTGCGCAAATTCCTGCTCGCCATGTCGGACGATATCCGCGTGCTTTTGGTCAAGCTCGCCGACCGGCTGCACAATATGCGAACACTCAAATTCATTCCGTCGGAGGAAAAGCGCCGCCGGATCGCGCGCGAGACGATGGATATCTATGCCCCGCTCGCCGAGCGGATCGGCATGTACGAATTCATGAAGGAGATGCAGAGCCTCGCCTTCGCCGAGCTCGAACCCGACGCCTATGATTCAATCACAAAGCGGCTCGAACAGCTCAAGAAGGGCGGCGGCGACCAGGTCTCGCGCATCTCGTCAGGCATTCGCCTGATGCTCGCGCAGAAGGGCATCAAGGCCGATGTGGAGGGACGCGAGAAGCATCCTTATTCGATCTGGCGCAAGATGACCGAGCGTCACATCAGCTTCGAACAGCTATCCGACATCATGGCGTTCCGCGTGCTCGTCGACGATGTCGAGCAATGTTATCGCGCGCTCGGCCTGCTCCATGAGCGCTGGCCGATGGTTCCGGGGCGCTTCAAGGATTATATCTCGACGCCCAAGCGCAACGGCTATCGCTCGCTCCACACCACGATCATCCATCACGAGCAGGTTCGAATCGAAGTCCAGATCCGCACCGCCAAGATGCACGCCGAGGCCGAGTTCGGCGTGGCGGCGCACTGGGCGTACAAGACCGGGGGCGTAATCCAGCCCGACGTCAATTCGCGCTGGATCCGCGACCTGGTGGAGATTCTCGATCATGCCGCCAGCCCGGAAGAGTTGCTCGAACATACGCGCATGGCGATGTACCAGGATCGCATCTTCGCCTTCACTCCGCAGGGCGAACTGATCCAGCTCCCCAAAGGCGCGACGCCGATCGATTTCGCTTATGCCGTTCATACCGACCTGGGGGACCAGACCGTCGGCGCCAAGATCAACGGCCGCGTCGTGCCGCTGCGCACCGTTATCCAGAATGGCGATCAGGTGCAGATCTTGCGCTCGAAGGCGCAGGAGCCGCAGGCGGCGTGGATGAATATCGCGGTGACGGGAAAGGCGCGCGCCAAGATCCGCCGCTTCGTCCGGCAGAAGGAGCATGCCGAGATGATCGCGCTCGGCAAGCGCTTCTACGACGCAATCGTGGCGCGCATGCCGACCACGCTCGCTCCGGACGCGCTCGATCAGGCAGTAAAGAGACTCAAGCTTGCCGATTCCGACCGGCTGATGGCGAATATCGCGCGTGGCGCGCTGACCGACGCGCAGGTGATGGAAGCGCTGATGCCCGGGTCGAGTGGTGAGGCCGGCAGTAATGCGCGCCCCACCCAGCAAAGCGTGATCTCGATGAAAGGGCTGACGCCGGGCGTCGCCTTCACGCTCGCTTCGTGCTGCACGCCGGTGCCGGGCGACCGCATCGTCGGCGTGCGCCATGCCGACGCGCCGGTCTGCGTGCATGTGATCGAATGCCCGGTGTTGCAGGCGGCGCCCGAGGAGGATTGGGTCGACCTGGCCTGGGGCGACGGCAGCGACGGCGGCACCGCGCGGCTGGCCGTGGTGGTGCGCAACCAGCCCGGTTCGCTCGGCATCATGGCGGGCATCCTGGGGGGACAGGGGGCCAATATCGTTAACATCAACCTCGCCGAGCGTGACGAGAGTTTCCACACCTTCAACGTGACGATCGAGGTGCACGACGTGTCCCACCTTATGCGTATTGTCGCAGCACTCCGGGCGGCTGAGGCGGTGGTGAGCGCGGAACGAGTGGAACCGCAGGCGCCGATCGCGGCATGAGCCCTCTTCCCTTGGAGGAGAGGGTGGCCATGCGCAGCATGGCCGGGTGAGGGTGAATCCATTTCCACAAGCGGATCGCTTGCCTCTCGCACCCTCACCCTCCCGACGCTTCGCGTCAGGTGCCCTCTCCCCCAAGGGGAGAGGGGCTACCTCACATCTTTCGCCACCGCATCGAGCAGCCCGTTCACGAACCCCGTCTCGCGCTTGTCGTAGAACGCATCCGCGACATCGACATATTCGGTAATGACGCTGGCGATCGGCACGTCGGCGCGGGCGATCAGCTCGTACGTCCCCGCGCGGAGGATCGCGCGCATCGGGCGGTCCAGCCGCGCCAGATTCCAGCCCGCGCTCAACCGCGCGCTGATCCTTGCGTCGATCTCCTCGCGCCGCGCATCCACGCCGCGCACGACGTTATCGAAGAAGGCGACTTCGGCGTCGGCATATTCGACATCCTCGATCGTCTTTCCCAGCCGATGCTGGTGGAATTCATCCAGCAGGCGTGGCAGCGGCGTGCCCTCCATCTCCTGCTGGTACAGCGCCTGCACCGCGGCGAGCCGCGCGGCGCTGCGGGATTGCGACCGGTGCTGGCCGCGCTTCACAGCCGCATCTCCACCGAAGCAGCATGCGCCGGAAGCCCTTCGGCATGGGCCAAAGCGATCGCAGCCGGCCCGATCGCAGCCAGGCTATCCGCATCGCACGCGATGAAGCTGGTGCGCTTCATGAAGTCGAGCACCGAAAGCCCCGACGCGAAGCGCGCGCGGCGACCGGTGGGAAGCACATGGTTGGGGCCGGCAACATAATCTCCAATCGCCTCGGGCGTATGACGGCCAAGGAAGACCGATCCGGCATGGCGGACCTGGTCGAACAATATCTGCGGATCGTCGACCGCGAGCTCAAGATGCTCGGGCGCGAGCCGATCGACCAAAGGCATCGCCGCTTCGAGCGAGGGCGTGACGATGATCGCGCCATTGGCCTCCCACGCGATGCGCGAGGTCTCGCCGGTAGCGAGTGTGCCCAGCTGGGTTTCGACCGCGTTGGCCACCGTGTCGGCGAATGCGGCGTCGTCGGTGAACAGGATCGACTGACTGGTCGGATCATGCTCGGCCTGGCTGAGCAGGTCGGCCGCGATCCAGGCGGGGTCGTTCTTGGCATCCGCCACCACCACGATCTCGGACGGGCCCGCGACCATGTCGATTCCGACCACGCCGTAAAGCTGGCGCTTGGCCTCCGCGACCCAGGCATTGCCGGGGCCGACGATCACGTCGACCGGCTTGATACGATCGGTACCATAAGCGAGCGCGGCGATCGCCTGCGCCCCGCCGACGCGCCAGATTTCGTCCACGCCCGCAATCTCGGCCGCCGCGAGCACCAGATCGTTGACCTCGCCATCGGGTGTGGGCGTGACCATCACCAGCCGCCCGACGCCGGCAACGCGCGCGGGAATCGCATTCATCAGCACGGTCGAGGGATAAGCCGCGCGGCCGCCCGGCACATACAGCCCCGCCGCCTCCACCGCGCTCCACCGCGCGCCGAGGCGCACGCCCGTCGCATCGACATGGTCGCGATCTTCAGGCTTCTGCCCGGCGTGATAAGCGGCGATCCGCTCCGCCGCCAATTGGATCGCACTGCGCAATTCCGGATCGAGATTGGCGAGCGCCGCCTGGCGTTCAGCGCGGCTAATTTCCCAGCCCGACGCATCGAGATTATGGCGATCGAAGCGGCTGGTATAATCCCGCAGTGCCGAGTCACCCTCCTCGCGCACTTTCGCGATGATCGCGGCGACATCGCGCGACACATCGGCGTCCGCCTCGCGCCGAGCATTTACGAGCGCGGTGAAGGCGGAATCGAAATCGGGATCGGAGGCGGAGAGCCGCAGCATAGCGCGGCGGGCTTTAGGAGGGATGGGGGGAGGGAGCAACCTTGGGCATCGCGCCAACCGCTCGCGACGGGGGCGCGTAGGTGGACGGGCCGATCAGGGAGCTCCGATCGAAGGACAACGTAAAGGCTTCCGGCTCTTTCGCGGGCTTTGTGGCCGCCCGAACCGCCTGCCCGGTTCCTCCTGCGGAGCCGGCCCCACCGGAATAGCGGTGCGAGGTCCGGGGGGCGGGGCCAGACGACGAAAAGAAAAGAAATCCGAGCATCAGATGCGCAAGGACGATGAGGCCGAGCACCAAGTGGCGCCTTCCGGCTCTATTCTCCGCTGAATACATCCGGCTCTTATCCCGCGAGCTAAGATCGTTGAGCGTGATCCTATCGCAATCACGGCCCTTTGCCAGACAAGCTGGTCATCCCCGCGGCACGGACCCGGATCAGGCCGCGCGGCTTGCTCCGGTCGCCTCCCGGAACGCCTCGATCAGCGGCAGTACCTCGTTCGCGCGCGTTTTGAAGGCGGCGCGGTTGACGATCAGGCGGGCGGAAACTTGGGCGATCGTCTCGACCTCAACCAGGCCGTTTTCGGCGAGCGTACGGCCGGACGAGACCAGATCGACGATCCGGCTCGACAGGCCGAGCACGGGGGCGATCTCCATGGCGCCGTTCAGTTTGACGCATTCGGCCTGGACGCCGCGCGCCTCGAAATGGCGGCGGGTGACGTTGGGATATTTGGTCGCGACGCGGACGTGGCTCCAGCCGCGTGGATCGTCTTTCGCGGCCAGATCGGCGGGCTCGGCGACCGAGATGCGGCAATGGCCGATGCCGAGATCGACCGGCGCGTAGAGCTCCGAATAATCGAATTCCATCAGTACATCCGATCCAACGATGCCGAGCTGCGCCGCGCCATGTGCGACGAAGGTGGCGACGTCGAACGCGCGCACGCGGATCAGGCCGATATCCGCTCGGTTGGTGGCGAAACGGAGCGCGCGGCTATCCTCGTCCGCGAACGCCGCCTCGGGCTCGATCCCGGCGCGAGCGAACAGCGGCATCACTTCGGTGAGGATGCGCCCTTTCGGAACCGCGATGATGATCTGCTCGGCCATAGCGCGCGGGCTTTAGGGAGGATGGAGGCCACGGGCAACCCGGAGGCGGGCGGAGGTAGCGACGTCCCGGCGCTGCCGTTCATGCCCCCCGACATTAACGGAGCCGCCCGCGCCTTCGCGCCGGGCCTGCCGGGACGTCTTCTGGCGCCGCCCGTTTGGGGTCGAACGGCGCCAGAATATGGGTACGCAAGTGAAAGCGGGATCAGGAACGGATCCGAGCGATCCTTTGCGGCAGCGGGGGCCGTGCGCCTATTAGGGATATCCCGTAGTTTGGAGTTCGCTCCCGCGGATCGGGCAGCGATGACCGGACGCGAAGGCGCATTGTCGCCCGGAGAAGAGCCCGGTCTGCACTATGCGCCCTTTGTCCGCCGGAGCGGCACCACCTTGCTGGCAGCGCCGATCCGCTGAACCGCGGCGGCGAGTTGCGCCTGGGTGCAGGGCTTGGCAAGCACGGGGCACTGGCCGGCCTCCTCCTTTGTCAGTTCCGCGAAGCCGCTCACCACCAGGCAGGGGAGGTTCGGCCACTTATCGTGCAGGCGCGCGATCAGCTGTAGGCCCGTCATGCCGGGCATCAACTGATCGGTGACGATCAGATCGATCGTCAGGCCCCTTTCAAGCTTTTCATAGGCCTCCTCGCCGGATGCGGCGAGGATGACCTCGTGGCCGAGATCCTCCAGCACTGCCCCGGTATTGGTGAGAACCAGCCGATCATCGTCCACGACGAGGATTCTATGCAGCGTAGGGGGCGATGAGAGCGCAGCGGCCTGCTCCTCGCGCGATTCGGGCGCGATCTGCTCCGCGACCGGCAGATAAAGCTGGACGATCGTGCCATGGCCGGCCTTGCTCCTGAGCACCAGCTTGCCGCCCGATTGCGCGGCGAGGCCCTGCACCATCGACAGGCCGAGGCCGGTTCCCTTGCCCAACCCCTTGGTCGTGAAGAAAGGGTCACTCGCGCGGGCGAGGGTTTCCGGATCCATGCCATGACCGGTGTCCGCAAGACTGAGCGTGACATAGCGCCCCTCCGGCAGGCCCGGCGGCAGCGAAGCGCCGGCATCGATTTCCTCGGCGCTGATGTCGAGCGCGCCGCCTTCGGGCATGGCATCGCGCGCATTCACCGCCAGGTTGAGCAGCGCCATTTCGAGCTGGTTGGCGTCCACCTGCGCGGGCGGGAGGTGGAGCGGGAAATGGGTCTGGACGCGCACCGTCGGCCCAAGCGAGCGTTGCAGCAGATCGGTCATGCCGCGCACCAGGCCGGGCACATCAACGGGTGCAGGACGCAGATCCTGCCTGCGAGCAAAAGCGAGCAGCCGTTGCGTGAGCGCGGCGCCACGCTGCGCGCCCTCAAGCGCGCTTTCGACCAGCCGTGCCATGCGCTCGTCGGCGGGCAGCCGTTTCTGCAGCAGCTCGAGATTGCCCATCACCACCGCGAGCAGATTGTTGAAATCATGCGCGATGCCGCCGGTGAGCTGCCCGATCGCCTCGATCTTCTGCGCCTGGCGCAGCGCCTCCTCGGCTTGTTTGCGCTCGGTGACATCGGTTAGGCCGCCGAGCACGTGCAGAAACGCGCCATCGGAATCGCGTTCGACTTTGAACGTGGAAACGACGTCGCGGAATTCGCCGTGTTTGGTGACGATGCGATATTCGCACGGATCGAGCCGGTCATCCGCGATCAATGCTGGCCAATCGAGCTGGCGCGCGCGCCGCCCCGATTCCTCCGTCAGGAAGTTGATCAGCGGGCGGCCAATGATTTCCTCTTCACCATAGCCCAGCAATTCGAGCCATGTCTGGCTCACATGTTCGATCCGCCCTTCGCGATCGAGCGAATGGAGTGGCAGAGGCGTACCGCGATAGAGCGACCGAAACCTTTCTTCGCTTTTGCGCAGCGCGTCCGCCTCGCGCTGTGCGAGTTGCGCGAAATGCCGGTCGAACATCGCGGCAACCAGAGCGAGAAACAGGATCAGGAAAGTGGTTGTGGTAACCGCGACGGCAAGCGCGGCCTGATCAACATTCGATACGCCGCGACGGAGTTCGACCCCGGCATGCGCGACGAAAGTCGCCCCGCGCATTCCGGCATAATGCATTCCCGCGATCGCTATACCCATCAGGATCGCCGCGCCGATCCGCTCGATCTGTCCACTTTGGCGCGCCGCCAGCCATAGGGCGGCGGTTGCCGCGCCGACCGCGATCAGGACCGAAAGCGCGATCCAGAAATGGTCGTAGCGTAGCTCCGCCGCCATCCGCATTGCGGCCATGCCCATATAATGCATGCCGACAACACCCAATCCCATGAAAAGGCCGGCGGCCACGATCTTATAGCGGGAACGAGGAGCGCTGCTCATCACAACGAATCCGGCGCCCGTCACCGCGACCGCTAGCAACAGCGAAAGTACGGTCAGGCCAGGATCATAGCTTACCGCCATGCCCGGTATGCTGAAGGCGAGCATGGCGACAAAGTGCATCGCCCAGATGCCGCCACCCATCGCGACCGCCGCGGCGGTAAGCCAGATCCGGCGAGCCCAGCCGCGCGAGGCATGGATACGCCCCGCGAGGTCGAGCGCGGTGTAGGATGCGAAGATCGCGATCAACACCGAAAGTGCGACGAGTATCGTGTCGTTTGTTCCGACGAGGGTCATCGCTGGACTCCCAAGCCTTGAAGGCTAGCGCATGGCGTCGACAAGACAAGTGGGCGATCGAATACAGACCGCCGCCGGAGATCAGATGGTCTGAGGTAGTACATCCTCGCGCACAGTCGCTTTAGCCGGAGCCCCGACCGTTCCGGAGAGTCTCCCCCCTGGATGGCGGCCCTTGCAGCGGCATCATCCAGCCGCCCCCATATTGAAGGGCGTCCCAAGGCTTGCGCCTGCCCGATATTTCGATAATATCCGAATTATCGAATCGAGGAGTCACCATGAAACGCCTGCACCTGCATATGAGCGTGCCCGAACTGGAGCCCGCGATTTCCTTTTATACCACCTTGTTCGGCTCCGCCCCGACGGTGGTGAAGCCCGACTACGCCAAATGGCTGCTGGATGATCCGTGCGTCAATCTGGCGATCTCGGCGCGCGGGCGGGTAAACGGTGTCGACCATGTCGGCATTCAGGTCGACACGTCTCAGGCACTCGGTGACCTTGCGGCCCGGCTGAAGGAGGCGGGGGAAACCACCTTCGACCAGGAGGCGACCACCTGCTGTTATGCCAGGTCCGACAAAAGTTGGGTGACGGATCCAGCGGGCGTCAGGTGGGAAACCTTCCTCACCCACGGCGAGGCCACCAGCTACGGAGAGGACCCGGTGCTTTCCTCCACTCCAACGAACGCCTGTTGCGGGCCGCAGGCGCATTGCTGATGCAAATGCCCCTCGCGGTCGAGGCGCTGTCCGCGCTCGCGCATGCCAGCAGGCTGGCAGTGTTCCGCTTGCTGGTACGGGCAGGTCCGGACGGTTTGCCCGCAGGCGAGATCGCGCGCGAGGTCGGTGCGCTTCCCAACACCTTGTCGAGCCATCTGACGATTCTCGGCCATGCGGGGCTGGTCCGTTCAAGGCGGGATGGGCGATCGATCATCTATTCGGCCGATTACGACGGCATGCGCATGCTGCTCGGCTTCCTGATTGAGGATTGCTGCGGCGGTCGGGCCGAAATCTGCGCGCAGCTGACAGGGATGGATCCGGTTGCGGGTTGTTGTCCGTGAGGCTCGCACGCCAGTTGACCGCCGAACTGCTCGGCAGTGCGCTGCTGCTGGCGATAGTGATCGGCTCGGGCATCATGGCCGAGCGGCTCGCTGGCGGGAATCTCGCCGTTGCCCTGCTGGGCAATACGATTGCCACCGGCGCTGGGCTGATCGTGCTGATCCACATGTTCGGCCCGATTTCGGGCGCGCATTTCAATCCTGCGGTGACGTTGGTGGTACTTGTCCGTCGCGGCATCGGCCGGCGCACCGCTCTCCTCTATCTTGCGGTCCAGCTCGCCGGCGCCGTCCTCGGTGCGTGGCTTGCGCATGCAATGTTCGCTGAACCCTTGTTCCAGCTTTCGGTCAAGGTACGCGCAGGACCAAGGCAAGGACTGTCCGAATTTGTTGCCACTTTCGGACTGATCGCCACAATCCTAGCGACGCAGGCCAAACGGCCGGATTTCACACCGGTCGCGGTCGGCCTCTACATCACCTCCGCTTACTGGTTCACCGCCTCGACATCCTTCGCCAATCCGGCGGTGACCGTGGCGCGCAGCCTGTCGGACACCTTCGCCGGCATCGCGCCAGCCAGCGTGCCACTATTCATCGCCGCGCAGCTGGCGGGCGCACTCGCGGCGGCTGGCCTCTTTGGCTGGCTCTATCGAGAGGGCATTTCGGGATGAGCGATTTCCCGGTCACCATCTACCATAATCCGGATTGCGGCACGTCCCGCAACGCGCTCGCGATGATAGAGGCCGCGGGCTACATTCCCACAATTATCCAGTATCTCCAGACAGGATGGACGCCGTCGCTGCTCGGCAACCTGCTCGCCGCAATGCAGGCGCGCCCGCGTGCCCTGCTGCGTGAAAAGGGAACACCCGCAACCGAACTCGGCCTGCTTGAGCCCGGTGTGGATGATGCGACGATATTGCGGGCCATGATCGAATATCCGATCCTGGTGGACCGTCCGATCGTCGTCACGCCGCTGGGTACGAAACTTTGCCGTCCATCAGAGCAAGTGCTCGCCTTGCTCGATCGCCATCCGGCCGGCTTCACGAAGGAAGATGGCGAAGCCGTGAAGCTGTAACGGGCGGCACGTCACCGCCCTCCTTGGCCCAGACGTAGGTTCCGTCCGGCAGTTGCACCGTCCGGCGCGCGAATTCAGCCGCCGCCCAGGCGCGCTCAAGCCGTTCCTGTGCTTTTTCGCAGAGCAAACGCAACGCAACCGTATCCGCGTCCATGAAGTCGACACCTTTCATAGCGCGTCCAACGCTGCGGGCGTCACAACGCTCCCGAATTCGGTGCATCATTTTGAAAATGCTGGTTTCTCACTTATCAACCAGATCACTACCCGGCGCAGGAGACGCGGGTTACGGCCGCCGGCCGCCTGCCTGATCGTTTGATAAATGGCCGACACTGTTCCCGACGGCTAGATAGCGCTTCTCCGGGGACAGCATGAAGCGGATTTTGTCCATTGTGATCTTCGCAGCTTTAGTCGGCGCTACCGGCTGCGCGAGGAAGACGCAGCCTGCCGGCCCCGCTACCGGCGACGGCATTCCGGTCGAGATGAATTCGTCGGATAACGCTGCGGCGCTCTGAGGTCGCTCAATCATCCATCGCGGGCGTCGGCAGGGTCGACGACCTATCCCACCCATGAAGCCCGGTGCTCATGGCGCTCCACGCGCCTCGCGCCACAGCGGACCTAGCGAGTCCGCCAGCACCCACGCAACCCCGGTCAGGGCGACATTCATTGCATTCTCGGTCCAGTGGTAGGCATTGTAAGGATCGCCGATGATCAGGGGCAGGTGCACCAGGAATGTGAAGCTTCCATACATGATCGTCAGCAGGATCGCCGCCAGCCGCGCTCGGACACCAGTTAGGATCGCAATTCCTGCCAGCAAATGGGCGGCGCCGGTTGCATATGCCCAAAACAGGCGTGACGGAGGCAACCACGCCGGCACCAAGGGCACAGTCAGGCTAAGATAGACGAAATGCGCGCCGCCATAGAACAACGCACAGAGCGCGAAGAGCATTTGCGCCACGCGCGTCCACCGGACTTCGGTAGCCGAATGCACCGCAAGGATGGTCCCGGCTGCAGTCAGGGCCAGGGGCGTCACTACCCCGAACCATGCACCATAGATCGCGATATTGGCCACTGTCCGCGGGCCGTTCATCAGCACCGTCACGGCCAGGCCGTAGTAAAGTGCGATCGCCAGCGCGGCTGCTCGCGCCGTGCGCGCCCACTGCATCGCCGCGCCCGAGAGCACCAGAAACCCGTTCGCGAGCCAGACAATTAGCCAGCGGGCTGGCAGATGGCTCGGCACCCCCTGAAGCGGATCGAAGTCTCCCAATGCGAGATTGGTCGCGCCGATCAGCGCGATTCCGAAGCCCCACACTCGCCAGCCCAACGGTTGCGGCCAAGATACTTTCGTGGTCATGTGGGCGGCCCCCGCGCTCTGCGTAAGGCCGCTCTTAACCCAGCCCCGCGGGCGACAGCTTGAATTTTCGCGACGGCCGCGTTCGGCAGCGCTGTCCGGCAATATCGACGGCTATTGCGGCATAGCCGCATTCAGCACCGAAACCGGGTCGAATGAAAAGCTTGAATCGCGCCGCGGCGGATCGCCCCCGCGATCCCGCTGAAATGGTGGGCGGTGACGGGCTCGAACCGCCGACCCTCTCGGTGTAAACGAGATGCTCTACCAACTGAGCTAACCGCCCGAATGGGCCGTCGATAGTCCGAATGGCTTATCGCTACAACCGCACGTTTGGACGAATCGTTTCGTTTACGGATCGATCGCTCGGTTTGTTTCCGGGTTGATCGGACCCGGCTTAAGGAACTTGTTTGTAACTTCATGTCTACGGTGCCCCTGGTTTTTCCGGGGTGGCGTAAACGTAATGAGCATCGGCATAAATTTGAGTGCAGTCAGTTATTGGTCGACGGAGGAGGCCTTCATCGATCGAGTCCACACCGCCGGCTCGTGGCAGGCAAAGGACGCGGCGGGCGCAAATGTCACGTCGAGCCTGGTGTTGAACGATCGTGGCGATCCGACCAATCAGTCCGGATTGAGCTCACTGTCTGTCATAGTCGGAGTCGATCCCAAATCGGCGGCACCGATCGACGAATATGTGCTGACCTATGACGGCACCGCCAGCGTCTCGATCGCGAACGCCAAGATCGTGAGTCAGGCCGCGGGCAAGGTCGTGTTCGATTATACCGGCGGTGACAGCAAGCCCAACATCTCGATCGGGTTTTCGAAGCTGGACGCGGCCAAGCCGATCGGTGACGTCCATCTCGTCCGCGCCGACCAGCAGGATCTGTTCAACGCGGGCGAGATCTTCAATCCCGATTTCGTCGCCAAGGTCGCGCAATGGGGCGTGGTGCGCTTCATGGATTGGGGCAATACCAATGGCTCGCAAGCGGTCAGCTGGGCTGACCGGGTCACGCTCGACGACCAGAGCTGGTCCTATTTCTCGCATGCCGACGGTGTGCCGCTGGAGGCGATGGTCAAGCTCGCCAACGAAGCCCATGTCGACATGTGGTATAATGTGCCGACCAAGGCGGATAACGATTATGTCACCCACGCGCTGACCTATATCCGCGACCATCTCGATCCCGGCCTCAAGGTCCACGTCGAATGGTCGAACGAGGTGTGGAATTCGGGCTTCGCCTCTTATGGTTACGCCCAGTCCCAGGCCAATGCATTATGGGGCAATGGCACCACCGTCGCCCATGGCGCCAACATCTATTATGGCTATCGCTCGGCCGAGATCGCCCAGATCGCGCACCAGCTTTTCACCGGCACCCATGCCGGCCAACTGGTCGACGTGCTCGCAGGTCAGGCCGCCAATTCCGGCCTGCTGACCTACATGCTCCAGGGCGTCGCAAAGGCAACCACCGACCCCGCCGCCAGCCTGTTCCATGATTATGCGATCGCACCCTATTTCGGCAGCGAACTCAGTCATGGCGGCCTTCACGCCGCTGATCGCGCAATCATCCTTGGCTGGGCTAAATCGGGCGCTACCGGCCTCAACTCCGCCTTCCACGAACTTCAATATGGCGGGTCATTAAGCTACGATGTCAGCCTCGCCGCGGTCGACATTTGGATGGCCAGGTCAGCGACGGCGGCGAATTCAGCCAACCTCAACCTTGTCACTTACGAAGCGGGCGCCTCGCTCGATACTACGAGCTATTCAACCGCTGACCGGGCGACGGTCGAGGCGTTTTTTGGCAAGCTGATGAACGATCCTCGCATGGGCAATCTCTATGCGAAGCTTGTCAGCGACTTCAAGGCAGTCGGCGGCAGCGATTTCCTAGCCTTCAACGATGTCTCAGGCAATTCGACCAGCGGTTATTATGGTGTGCTCAACTCGATCTACGACAGCGGCAGCGCCCGCTACGATGCATTGATGGCCGCCGTTAAGGCCGAAACGATCAGCACCACACCAACCAACGGTATCGACCACATCCTGGCCGCGATACAGGGCGGCGCCATCAACTCCCTGGCTGGAGACGATATCATCACCGCGAGTTCGGGCAACGATACGATCGATGCCGGCGACGGCAATGACTCGATCATTGGCTCTTCGAGCACGGTGAATGCGATGGGCTATTTGACCGAGGCGGATTATTATTCGGGGGGTGCAGGCGCTGACACGATCATCGGCGGCGTCGGCAATGACCATATTTGGGGAAATGGGCCGACCAGCCCTCTCGGCGCTGCCGACGGGGCCGACAGCCTGAGCGGCGGCGGCGGCATGGACGTGATCCATGGCAATGCCGGAAACGATACGGTCGACGGCGGCGACGGCAATGACTCGCTCTACGGCGGCGAGAATAATGACAGTATCATTGGCGGCGCCGGCAACGATTATCTGCAGGGCGATGCAGGCAATGACACACTCTACGGCGGGAGTGGCAACGATGCGCTTCACGGCAGCGCGGGGGACGACGTGCTGCTTGGCGGTGACGGCAATGATACGCTCTACGGCGAGTCCGGCCATGACGTGATGACGGGCGGGAACGATGCCGATCAGTTCGTCTTCGGAATTGGCAAGGCAAGCTTCGTGACCAGCGGAGCGGCGGCTTATGCGACCGACGAGATTACGGATTTCACCACCGGCATCGACAAGCTCGCGCTCGGCTTCCATCCCGCTGCGTTGCTGCAGGGATCGGCCAGCGACCTAACCGCTGCGGCCGTTTGGGCCGGGCAACAACTTCAGGGGCATGCCGGCCAGGCGGACGTAGTGGCGGTGAATGTCGGCACCGATACCTATCTGTTTTACGATGATGGCGGCACGGGCGGTGCGCTCAATTCGGCAATCCATCTTGATCATGTCGCCGCCGGGGGGATCAGCCTCGCCGACTTCGTCTGAGCATTCCATCTGACACAAAAAACGCCGCCGGTGTCTAGCCGGCGGCGTTTTCTTATTCGGTCGCCGCGATGAGCGGCAGGCTGTTAGGCGAACTGCCCGACACGCGCCGTCTTGCGGGTGCGCAGCGTCGCGCCAAGCATGCCGAAGCCGCCCAGCATCAGCGCCCAGGAGGCCGGCTCCGGAACGCCGACCACGATCGGGGCCGGATCCGACGCGAACGTGCCAGAGCCAGCGAAGGTCATGCCACGGCTGGAGCTGCCCAGCGGCGCATTGAAAGTCGGGCTCGATCCGGAGAAGGAGAAGGAGAAATCCTTGCTCACGACATTGGTGAAATTGAGGAAATCCGACGAGAAGGTGATCGCCGAGTTGTTGTTCGACTTGAACGTGAACGAACCGTTGTTCTGGCTCGCATCAAGCTCCGCATTGGTGAAGCTGACGGTCAGCAGGTTGGTACGCGTACCATTTCCCTCTGCGGCTGCGGTTACGCGCGTGATGCTGATCGAACCGCTGGTCACGGTATCGAACAGCTGCGTGCGCGACGCACCCGAGCCGGTAGTGCCGAGATTCGAAATGAAGTCCACGCTCAAAGTCGCATCCTGCAGCCCGGAAAGGTCCGCAGGCAGGCCGGAAGCCGACATCTGATAATAGATCGGGACCGAGGTGGCCGTGATCTCCGCCTTCTTGAGCGCGCCGCTATCCTGGTTGGTATAGCTGAACTGGCGCGAGGCGACCTTTTGGATGAACTGGCCGAACGTCTGGGTTGCGGCCTGCACCGGCATGGCCGAAGCAGCGAGCAACGCAGCACCGGCGAGATAGGCATACGACTTCATTGGAGACACCTCGCAAATGGAACGGGGCCGTTATAGTGCGGTGCAGCGAGAATGAAAACCTCGTTTACCCTCTTTGATGGTTAAAAATCGTGGTTAATTTGCCGTTTTTTTGATGCAGCGCGTTAAAATGATGCGCCGAGGCGTGCCGCACGTCACAAATCAGAAACCCAGCCGCGAAAGCGCTGCCGCCACCGATTCGCCGTACGAATCACCGAAAAGGCGGAGATGAACCAATAGTGGCCAGAGTCGGTAGAGGGGTTTCCGCTCACGCCAGCCGGGCTCCAAAGTGAGCATTTCGAAGAAGGATGGCGGCGGCCGATCGAACAAGGTGAGCATCGCCACATCGACTTCGCGGTCGCCATGATAGCAGGCCGGATCGATCAGCGCCGCGACGCGCCTCCCCTTCGCGAGAATATTGCCTCCCCAAAGGTCACCATGCAGCAACGCCGCTGGCGGCCGCCGCGGCAGCAACGAAGCGATGCGATCGGCGAGACGTTCGATCCGCCGCGCGAGATCGCCGTGGAGGTGGGGCAAATGGCAGCACAATCGCCGCTCCGCCCAGAAAGCGGGCCAGTCGTCGAGCCAACCATTTTCGATCCGCACCGATCCGAAGCCATGATCCGTCGGCCAGCCATAAAAAGGGCCGCGCGCGGCATGAAGCTTGTCGAGGACTTGCGCCAGATCAGCCCAGGCTTTTTCGGGGCCGGCGTCATGCGCGATCTCTTCGATCAATAGCCATTCGCCGTCGGCGGCGCGAACCTCGGGAGCAGGTGCACCCGCCGCCGCGATAGCGCGCAGCATCGCGGCTTCGTTCGATGCGGTGGAAGCCCGTTTCGCGATGATCGTGTCGCCATCCTCCAGCTCCAACCGGAAAACCGATGAGAGATCGCCGCCGGACAGCCGTTGCGTCCCAACGACGCACCGGCCGAGCAGTCGGGCAGCCGCTTCAGCCGGAGCGTTCACGGGCCAGAAGGGCGACGAGCGCGCGCGCCGCGGCGTCGACCTGCTCCCAGGTTTGCTCGAACTGCGCGTCCGAGCCGTAATAAGGGTCCGCGACAGATTCGCCTTCGAGCCCGGCGACGAGATCGAGCAATAGCCCAACTTCCGCCGTGGCATCCGCTGGCGCAATCCGCGCCAGATCAGCAAGATTGTCCCGGTCCAGCGCGAGGATGTGCGTGAAGCGGCGGAAGTCCGCGCGCTCGATCTGGCGGCCACGATAACGTGAAATGTCGATCCCGTGGCGCAACGCGATTGCCTGCGCGCGGCGATCGGGCGGGTCACCGACATGCCAGCCGCCCGTACCTGCCGAATCGACAGTTACCACCATCCCGGCATCGGCGGCACGCGCGCGAAACGCCGCTTCGGCTAACGGCGAACGGCAGATGTTGCCGAGGCACACGAACAGGATCGCAGGATCGCGCTTCAATTTGCGTCGCCTCCGGCCAGGCTCAACGCGACCGCCTCGGCCACCTTGATGCCGTCGATCGCAGCCGACAGAATGCCACCGGCATAGCCCGCCCCCTCCCCGGCTGGGAAAAGCGCGCGCGTGTTCAAGCTCTGGAAATCACGCCCGCGCGTGATCCGGATTGGCGATGAGGTCCGCGTCTCGACCCCTGTCATCATCGCATCGGGATGATCATAGCCCGCGATCTGACGACCGAAAATCGGAAGCGCCTCGCGCAATGCCTGGACCGCGAACGCCGGCAGGCACCGGCCCAGATCCGTCAGGCGCACGCCAGGCTTATAGGAGGGCGCGACCTCACCAAGCCGTTCAGACGGTCGCCCCGCGAGGAAGTCACCGACCCGCTGGCCGGGTGCCGAATAATCACCGCCACCGGCCTCGAAAGCGGCCGCTTCCCATTTGCGCTGGAAGGCGATGCCCGCGAGCGGATCGCCGGGATAATCGCGTTCAGGATCGATCCCCACGACGAGGCCCGAGTTCGCATTGAACTCGGCGCGCGAATATTGGCTCATGCCGTTGGTCACGACCCGGCCGGGCTCGGACGCCGCCGCAACCACCCGCCCGCCCGGACACATGCAGAAACTGTAGACGGTGCGGTCATTGGAACAATGGTGCGACAGCGTATAGGCTGCGGCGCCAAGATCGGGGTGCCGCGCGCAATCCCCAAAGCGTGCCCGATCGATCCAGGATTGGGGATGCTCGATCCTGACTCCGATCGAGAAAGGCTTTGCTTCGATATGAACGCCGCGCTCATGAAGCATCTGGAACGTGTCACGCGCGCTATGGCCGACCGCCAGCACGACGTGCGTACCTTCGATCACCTCCCCGCTTTGCAGGACAAGCCCGGCTAACCGCCGCGTGCCATCGGGCGCGGTTTCGATAAGCAGATCATCGACGCGTTGCTGCCAACGATATTCGCCGCCGAGCGACTGGATCGTCTCGCGCATATGCTCGACCATCGAGACCAGCCGGAAGGTTCCGATATGGGGATGCGCCTCGGTCAGGATCTCGGGCGGGGCGCCCGCCGCGACGAATTCGGTCAGCACCTTGCGACCGAGAAAGCGCGGATCCTTGACCTGGCTCCACAATTTGCCGTCGGAAAAAGTGCCTGCGCCGCCTTCGCCGAACTGCACGTTCGATTCCGGATTCAGCACGCCGCGACGCCATAGGCCCCAAGTATCCTTGGTCCGCTCGCGCACCACCTTGCCGCGATCGAGGATGATCGGCCGAAACCCCATCTGCGCGAGCAACAAGCCGGCGAACAGCCCGCACGGGCCCGCACCCACCACGATCGGGCGGGGCCCCGCGAACCCGACCGGAGCACGTGCCACGAACCGATATTCGGTATCGGGCGTGGCGCGGACGTGGGGGTCGTGCGCGAAACGGGTGAGTATCCCCGTCTCGTCGGACAGCACCACGTCGACCGAATAGACCATCAGAATCGCCGATTTGCGGCGTGCATCATTGGCGCGCCGCGCTATCGAGAAATCGAATAGCGTATCGGCGGACAAGCCAAGCCGCACGCGAATGGCCTCGCGCAGCGCTTCAGGCGCGTGGCCGAGCGGCAGCTTGAGTTCGGTGATGCGCAACATGGCGCAGGCGTCTAGCGATCTTCGAAGCGGATCGCCACGTTGCGGGGACGCAGATCGTCAAAGGATCGACGTGATCAAGGACAAATTGCCGATCGACCATGGGGAAGGCGCTTCGCGGCGGCGTCTTGCGGATATGCGCGTGGGTTTCCTTTTCAACCATGACCAGCTCCACCAGGTCGCGCACAGCCTGCCGATTGCGCTTGCGCTCGCTGAGTTGGCGCCCGAGGTGCAGGTCATCCTCTCCCCTACAAACGCGCAGGTGGAGGCGGAGGTCATCCGGCTCGCGGGAAGTCGCATCCGCGGCAACCTAAGCCTTCACCCGCTGGACTTGAATCGCCGCCGCTCGCGCATTCTTGCAGGGTTGGCAGAACCGTTCGCTCCGGCCCGCAAGCTCCTGGTCTATGGAGACAATATCGAATTCTTCCGCTCGCTCGACGTGCTCGTGGTTGCGGAGAAGACGTCATTGATGCTCAAAACGCGTTACGGATTGGGCCGGCTCAAGATCGTGCATACCCGCCACGGCGCCGGCGACCGCGCAATCGGATTCGATCGCGCCAGCACCCTTTTCGATCACATCCTCGTCTCGGGCGAGAAGGTACGCCGCCGGCTTGTTTCCGAAGCGGGCGTCGACCCCGATCGGATCAGCGTCGTCGGTTATCCCAAATTCGACCTGCATGGCGCCCCTCAGCCGCATGCGCTGATCGGTGGCTCGCGGCCGGTCGTGCTCTATAATCCGCACGTCTCGCCGCATCTGTCGTCCTGGTACAAGTTCGGCCGCGCCGTGCTCGACTGGTTCGTCGAACACGACGAATATCAGCTGATCTTCGCGCCGCACGTGATGCTGTTTGCGCGGTCCGTGACCCTGACGGTCGACAAATTCCGGATCAATCGGCCCGGCCGGATCGCGGACGATTATCTGCGAGCGCCCAATATCCACATAGATCTCGGCAGCCGCGCGTCGAGCGACATGACCTATACAAACCGCGCCGATATCTATCTCGGCGACGTGTCCAGCCAGATCTACGAATTCCTGCTGAAACCCCGGCCATGCGTGTTTCTGGACGCGCACGACACGGATTGGGCGGGGAACAAGAATTACGCGCATTGGCGAGCCGGGCCCGTGATCAACGACCCGGCCTGTCTGGGCGCCGCGCTCGACGAGGCGATGCGCGATTCCGGCGGGCGCTTCGCCGCCGTCCAGAAACAATTGTTCGAGGACAGTTTCGAACTCAACGATATGCCGTCCTCGGTACGCGCGGCACGCGTCGTGGCGCGGGTTGCCGGGATAGAATTGCCCGTGCCCCCTTCCGCGCGCCGCACCGTCGACGCCTGATCGAACGGATCAGCTAGAAGCGGGCGTCGATGCCCACGCGGATCGTGCGCGGGCGCGGTGGCACGATCTGTTGTCCCGTCGCGACGCCGAAGGGATTGCCCAGCGCGAAACTATTGTCATGTTCATCGAACAGATTGTCGGCCTGAACGGAAAAACCCCAGCGCGCAGTACCCAGCCGTGCCGACGCGTTACTCAGCAGGTAATTGCCCTGGCTGATATAAAGGTTCGGCCGCGGCCCGAGGCGCGAATGGCCAGTGTAGCGCAAAGACCCCGCGACGTTGATCTCCCAGTCGCCGCCGATCGGGCGGCGCAGCTCGGCTCTCCCGCTGATCCCCAGATGAGGAACATTCGGCAGGTCCTGGCTCTGGTTGCCGATGACCGCGGGCTCGGCATCGGTCAGGCGGCTATCGTTGACGAATAGGGCGCCGGACAGACCGACGCCCTGCACCGGCCGCCATTGCAGCGACGCCTCCGCGCCCCAGATACGGCCGGTCCCGATATTGGCGGTGTATGGCAGGCCGCGCATATCGACGAGGTCGGCTTGGATATTCTCCCAATGCGCGAACGAAAAGGTGACGGAGGCGCGCACGTGATCGGCCTCGTCGGGCAGGAACTTGAAGCCCCCCTCGAGCGAGGAAAGGCTGTCACCCAGGAAGCGCTGCACCGTCGGCGGGGCGTTCTGCCCGGGTATCACCGACAAGCCGCCCGGGCGCAGCCCTTCCTGATAGCGCATGAACAGCATGACACGCTGGTCGGCCTGCCAAGACAAGGACAAGGAGGGCAGCAAGGCCAGTTCGTCGCGCCGGGGCTCGCCGATCCGCGCCGGCCGATCGAGCGGCTGGCCGACCAAATGGGCATATTCGACGCGGGCGCCGCCCGTCATGACGAGATGGGGCAATAGCGTCCAGCCTGCTTCCCCGAACAGCGCGCCTTCGGTCACACTGTTCGACAATCCCAGGATCCGGATCGGCGTGGCTGGAGCGCCGATCTCGCGCGTCAATCTCTCCTGATCGTGGAGCAGGCTTGCGCCGATCACCCAGCCCCGCCCGTCCCTGTCCTGTCGAGAGACACGCGTTTCATTGCTGAACAAGGCGATGTGATTGGCCTGATCATAGATGCGCGGGTTGGCGACGGGTGTGGGCGTGAAATCGAAGCGCGAATGCACCCTTTGCCGTACGAACGAGCTCGCCGACACGAATGAGGTCGCACCCCAATCGCGCGATACCGTGAGATGGGTCAGCAGATAATCATTGTCGAACGGCTGGGCGACACGGTTGCTGCGCGTCAGACGGGGGTAGCCGCGCTCCGAATATTGACCATCGGCACTCCTCACATTCTGGAGCAGCAGCCCCCATTCGATCCGCCACGGGCCCGGCCGGAAATCCAGCGCGGCACGCCCACCGTCCTTGCTGGTGCGATTGATGTTGGTCAGGCTTCGTCCGACATCGCGGATATAGCCGCCCTCGATCGTCTTGAAGCCAAGCACCCGCAGACCGAGGAGGTCCGACTTCAGCGGGAGGTTTACCAGGCCGACCAGGTCATAACCGCTGCCACCATAAGCGGTTGTGGCGCGATCGAGTGCCACGCTGCCTCCCGCATGGAGGAGGTCGACCGGCTCGGGCACGATACGCACCACCCCGCCGAGCGCGCCGATACCGTAGAGTGTCCCCTGTGGCCCCTCGATCACCTCAACGGCCCGCACATCATACAGACTGATGTCCGGATCCGGCGCGTTATAGTTGAGCCGGACCTCCCCCAGATATTCGCCCACCACCGCCTGCGACGGACCGTTGAAGCTGGAGTCCGCGACCCCGCGGATGAACAATTTGTTGCGGCCCGAGCCGAGATGGGTGGAGCCAACGCTGGGCAGCCGCTGGACCAGCGCATCGCTACCCGTACCCTGATCCCCCAGGGTGAGTTCATCGCCTCGCAGCACGCTGGCGGTGCCGGCATAACGATCGAAGCGCGTCCCGGTCTTGCTTCCGGTGACAACGACATCGCCTTCGTTTCGTTCGTTCTTCTCGAGACGAATGCGTACGGACGGCGGCTCGCGCCGGGTGAGCTGTGGCGGGACTGGCGATGCAACCGGCCTTAGCGCGACGATCCGCCAACTATCCTGATCGACCCGCTCGGCGCGCGCGGGAAGACCGTGCAACAACCGAGCGAGCGCCTCCTCGACGCTGATGCGCCCACTTATTGCCGGGGTGGGCAAATATACCAGCGCCGGGTCGAGCAGGCCGATCGTGACGTTCCCGCTCTGGGCGAGCCGGATCACGGATTCCCCGAGCGTGGCAGCTGGGAGGTCGACGACGATGCGCGGCGCGGCCAGCGCCGGGCTGGCCACGATCGTCGTCATCAGCCCGATCGCGATTTGGTCAGCGGCGCGCACGCGCCTTCAGATACAGCCCATCGCCGCTTTGCGCGACTGCCACGTTGAGGACGGCCCCCAGACGCCGTGCCAGTGCGTCTCGATCCGCCCGGCCAAGCGCGATCGCCCCGGTGAACAGCCGATCGGCTACCGCGCGATCGACCGTCACCAGTGATCCGGTCGCACGCGTCAGATCCTCAGCCACGGTCGACAGCGGCGCGTCACGATAGACGAGATGGCCCGATCGCCACGTACCAACCATCGCCGGATCGATCTGGTTGACCTCCACGATGGGGCTGCCGTCGGTCCTCCGCAAGAGCTTACCCGGGCCCAGGCGTACCGCCGCGCCCGCGGGATCGTAAAGCAACGCGCCTTCGGCCACGGCCACCTCGCTTCCGCGAGCGCGGCGAACCACGTCGAACCGCGTGCCCAGGTCCACCATGCGCGCGCCGCCAACATCGATCGTGAAGGGCCGCGTCTCGTCATGGACGATGTTGAACATCGCCTCGCCCCTTTCAAGCCGCGCGGTGCGCCCGTTGGAACGATCGAGCACGAGCCGACTGTTGCCATTGAGTGCGATCTGGCTTCCATCCGCCAGGCTGACCAGACGGTGCTGACCTGGCGCGGTCTCGGCCACCAGGTCAGCAGGCAACGTCTGATAAGGCGCCCACACAAACAAGGCAGCGGCGGCTGCAGCTGCGCCGGCCAATGCGCCACCCGCGAGCCGAGATTGGCGCCAGGGTGTCCCGACCTTCGCGACCGGAACGGCAGGCGTTGCCGGCGAGGCGAGGCCGGCCAGATCATGGCCGGCAAAGGCCGCTTCATAAGCCAGGTTATGTGCCGGATCCGCCTCCAGCCAGTCGGTCAGCGCGTCCCAATCGTCGAACTTGGGATCGCGCGCGCGCGCCATCCACAGCGCCGCCTGATCGCGGACAAGATCGCTCATGGCGCGCGACTCCCGGTTGAGCGCATTCCATCCTCATCCTCGTCGACGATCGCGGCGAGGATCCGATAGGCGCGCTGCAGGTGCTTCTCGACCGCGCTGAGGCTGATTCCTTCCTCCTGTGCGATCCTGCTCTGCGTTACGCCATCGATCCGGAAGCGATGAAAGATGGCCTGGGTTCTTGAGCCGAGCGTGCCAAGCGCGAGCTCAACCTGCCGCAGGCGCTGCCGCGCGAGCAATGTCCGTTCGGCCGATGGCGTCTCGTCCTGGCCCGCCAAATCATATCCCGTCTCGCTCCAGGCCTGTTCGCGATTGCTGCGGCGCATGCTCGCCCGCACGCGATCATGCATCAGATTGTCAGCCATGCGGAACAGATAGGCGCGAGGGTCGGCGATCGGCCCCTCGGCTCCGATCCGTTCGATCTTGAGCCACAATTCCTGCAGGATATCCTCGGCCTCGCCTCCCGCGCCGCGCGCGCGGAGGAAGCGCAGCAAGGCGCCGCGATGCGCGATGAGCACGGCACTGAGTCCGCTTGCGACCATGATCAGACCCATGCGCTCACCTGCGCCCCCGTCGCAATAGCCCGGGGCGGGCAACGCCACAATGTTGGGCTCTAATAGGCTCGGTCGGGCCATGATGTGAACCAGACGGCGCCGTCGCTCAGAATCCGCAGTCCGCGCCCGCCCGCGCCATGATCATGGGCTGCGCTGATGCGGGTTTATCGCCGGCGCGCCGTCTGTCCTGCGATGTTGGAAGCTACGATCAACGATCTGCCCATTGCCGAGCCGTCACGGCCGGCGGCGGATGCCTGCGTGGCCGACCGCATATTGATCGTGCTGCACGATTTTTCGGCAGGAGGCACCGAAAAGGTAGCGATCCGCCTCGCCAACCAATGGGCGCGAATGGGTCGCACGGTCCGCATCTTCTGCGGGCACGAAGACGGTCCGTTGCGCGCCATGGTCAATCCCGCCGTGATCGTCGAGGCGGCCCATCCTCTTTTGCCGCGCAGCCTGCTCTCGCGCATTCGGCTGGGGCTGGCCCTCGCCGACGCCGCGCGGCGTTTCCGTCCCGACGTGGTGTTCGGCCCTGGCAATTTCCATTTGCTCACGCTGGCTGCGTTCCGGCGGCGCGATCGATCGGGCGCGTCCACGATCTGCAAGATCAGCAATCCGCTCGGCAGCCCCGACCGACGCGGCGGCGGCGGCGGCTGGGCCCGCACACGCATATTGAAAATGCTGACGGACGGGCTCGATGGGATGGTGGCGATGAGCCCCGCGTTGCGCGCCGAGGCCGCAAAGCTACTCGGGTCAGATCTGGTGGCAGCGCGGTGGGAACCGATATTCGACCACGACAGCCGCTTCACGTCGGAAACGGAGCGCGATCCAACGCTGATTGTCGCTGCGGGCCGGCTTGAGCCGCAGAAGAATTTCGCGCTTGCGATCAGCGCGATGGCGCATCTCAGCCGCTGGACCGACGCACGGCTGGTCATTCTCGGCGAGGGTAGCGAGCGCGATCGGCTGGCACGGCAGATCGACCGGTTGGGGCTTCACGAGCGCGTGCGCCTGATAGGTCATGTGAGCGATATAAGACCTTGGCTGGAGCAAGCCTCCTGCTTCCTCATGACCTCGCGCTACGAAGGCTATCCGGCATCGCTGGTAGAGGCGCTCGCGAGCGGGCTCCCCGCAGTCGTCACGTCCTGTTCCACGGCTCTTTCGGAAATCCTGCCAACTGCGGGAATGCGCGCGACGGTCTCACCCGACGCCGGGGAGATTGCTTATGTCCTTCAGCAAATGTTGCGCCAGCCGCGCCAGCAATCACTGGATCCTTTGCTGCTCGCGCGCCATGACGAAGCACGCGCCGCCGCGTCCTATCTCGATCTGATGGACCGCGTTGCGATCCCTCGAGTTTAGGGTCGGGCCCTCGTTAGACGATCC
>Ga0207705_10000243_pt1 | contig 53479 bp, 63 predicted proteins | sample KBSC13metaG_FD_184314 | JGI IMG/M metagenome (GOLD analysis project Ga0207705, IMG submission 184314) | Corn rhizosphere microbial communities from Kellogg Biological Station, Michigan, USA - KBS C1-3 metaG (SPAdes) (version 2) | ecosystem: Host-associated > Plants > Roots > Rhizosphere > Soil ... | reverse complement strand
CGGATACATTTCGGCCGGCGAACCGGTGAGGAAACCGGGCCGCCGGCCGGCCGTTCCCTGTTGGGGGCAGGGGGACGGCAGTGGATCAGGCGAAACGGACCCGCGCATTTCGATGCCGGCGCATCGCTCCGCCGATCGCGCCGAAGCCGCCCAGCATCATCGCCCAGCTGACGGGCTCGGGCGCGGCCGAGAGATCGGAATTGTTCGGCGCGAAGTCGCTAATTGTCGCCAGGCCGCCCGGCCCGCTGTTACGCGGCCAGATATTGAAGGAATAATGCCCGGGCTCGAAGCCGGTTGACGGCAGCAAGGCGAGCGGGAGGATAAGGCTCAGCGCATTGCCGCCGATCGCGACGGATCCCGCCGCAAGCGGGGTCGCGCCGATCGCAGCGGTCCCGTCCTTCTGGACGATCACCGCCTGATTGAAGCGCACATTGCCCGCGCCGATCGAACCGAAGGGCGCAATGGTGCCGGTGCCGGTATTGACACCGATCACGTAGAAGCCCGGCAGCGCGCTATTGATCATGCCCGCCATCGTGCTTTGCAGAAGGAAGCTGTCGGTGCTGCTGTTGAAGCTGACCGAGAGGCTGGTGACGTCGAGGTCCGCCTGATGCGGACCGGTATAGGATACCAGGAAATCACCGGTCGGATCGGGAATGCTTGTCGCCTGTGCCGCGCTTGCGCACCCGAGCGCCACTATCCCGCAAACAATATGCTTCGCTACCATGTCTACCTCCTGCTGAACTGCTCCATCGGTGTCAGGCGGGTCGGTCAGCGTTCACCCGTAGCGATGGGTCGTGTTGCAGGCGGGATCGATCGTTTCGTCTCAAATTGAATTTTTGGCGGCCCGGCCTGGATTGCGGGGGCGTGGGGTTAGGATCAGAAGCCGCCTACCGAGCGGGAGAATATGAATGAAAAATACGAACCTGGGGAAATGGGCTTCTACCTTCGCTGGCCTGCTGCTGTTCGCGCTGCCGGCGCAGGCCGCGAACCAGGATGTTTCGGCGCTGCTGCTTCAGAAGACGGAAGCCTTTTCGGATGCGGGGCCGCTCGGCGACGGCAAGACGATGGCGGCCATGGCGGACGATCGGCTGATCTTCTTCAACGAAATCGGCGACCGGGCCACGAAAGCCGATCTCGCTTCGATCACGCCCGGTCCGGCGAACGGCGTCAGCACGACGATGAAGGTCAGCGACTGGAATTGTGAGGTCCATGGCGACGTGGCCGTCACCAGCTTCATAGACAATCAGGAACGCACTGACGCGAAGGGCCAGGTGATGCATGCCCGGTTCCGCTCGGTCGAAACCTGGCTGAACCAGGCCGGCGGTTGGCGGATGATCGGCAGCGAAACCGTGGCGCTGGTCGACGATCCCGCGCCGATCGCGATCGCGCCGGCATCGCTCGACGAATATGCGGGCACCTATCAGGCTCCCTCCGGCCAACGCTTCGCCTTCGCGCGGATCGGTCAGGATCTCACGGCCTCAGTCGATGGCCAAGAAGCGGTCGTGCAGAAAGCAGAGGCGCGCGACATCTTCTTCACGCCGGGTGGAGCGCGCGCGATCAAGATCTTTCAGCGCGATACGTCGGGCAGGATCAGCGGTTTCGTATATCATCGCGCCGGTCGCGACATCCTGTTCGCGCGACTGGGGTAAGCCGAATATAGCAGCCATTCCTTCTAACGGGAGATCGCAGATGCGCGCTTTGATCCTGAGCGGGGGCGGCCCGCTGGCGGTCGCCTGGGAATGCGGGCTGATCGCTGGCCTGGCGGACGCGGGCGTGCAGATCGGCGAGCCGGACTTCATCCTCGGCACCTCCGCAGGCGCGATCGTCGGCGCACAGCTTGCGGGCGGGCGGGATCCGCAAGCGATGGTCGCGGCGATCCTCGACGAAGCGCGGGGCATTGCCCCGCCCGGTGCGCAGCCCTTCGATCCGGCGGCGCTCATGAAACTCCCCGAGCTCTTTGCAAAAGCGCAATCGCGCCCCGACGATCCTGCCGCCGCGCGAGTCGAGGTCGGCGCCTATGCGCTGGCCCAGCCGACCGAAAGCGAGGACTCGAGTGCTGCTCGCTTCGCCGCCATGATCGGTACGCATGACTGGCCGGAGCGCGGTTTCGGCTGCGCAGTCGTCGATGCGGAGGAGGGGAGCGCGCATATACTGACCCGCGACTGCGGCGGCTCGATCGATCGCGCGGTGGCGGCGAGCTGCAGCCTGCCGGGCATCAGCCCCCCGATCACGATCGGCGGGCGGCGCTATATCGATGGCGGCTTCGCATCGGCAGCCAATGTCGATCTCGTCGAGGGCTATGACGAGATGATCGTGGCCATATTCGGCCCGGCCGGTCCCCGCCGCGATCGGATCTCCGGCCGCCTCGACCCCCAGATCGCGCGGTTACGCGCAGCCGGCGTGCGCGTGCTGGTTCTTTGGCCGGACGATGCCTGCACGGCCGCGATCGGCGAGCAGACGATGGACGTTCGTCGGCGACCGGCGGTTGCACTTAGCGCTCTGGTGCAGGGCCGCGCGGAAGCCGCGGCGGTGCGCGCCTTCCTCGATGGCGTGCACCTCAGCGCCGGCTGAAATCCGCATCGGCGCCGATCAGGATCGGCATATCGGAAAGGGCGAGGTGAATGCCCGACCGATCGGCCCGGACATCGACATCGTCCCCCTCGATCGTTTTGGCGCGCATCCTGCCCTCGCCCGGCTGCGGCAGGGTGACGGCGATCGGCTCCGCCGCCTGGCCTGGGATGGGCGGTCTGCGCCACCCCACCATGAGAGGCGGGCGTCCCCGGCGGGTGATGCGGAAGATGTAGAGGTCGGGCGCGTCGGGCTGTGCGATGCGCATGACGCTGCGCACGCCATGCAGCGCGGCGCTCAGCGTTTCGAACCGATCGGCCAAAGGCAGCAGGGCGCGCGAACCGTCCTTCGAGGGAAGGCTCAGCAGCGCCATGTGCCCATAGAGGATGGTATTGGGTGCGTCGGGCTCTCCCGGATCCTGTTCGATTTTGAAGAAAGCCGTCCGCTCGATGCCGCTCGCCAGCGCGATCAGGGTGCGCGCCACCAGATCTTCCGATTGGAACCTCAGCAACTGGCGCGTCAGCGCCGGATCGTCGGGTTCGAGGAACATGCGCGTTTCGACCGCCAGATCGGCATGCGCACGCAACCCGCGCACGCTTTGCGGGCCAGCGGCAGGCCCCTGCAGCATCCCGGCCCAGCGCCGGTTCGCTTTATATTCGAAGAAGGAAGGCCCGCTGGATTCGGCGGCGATGATCGGCCTCTGGACGCCGGCCGCTCGCATCATGCCGCGTACCGCCTCGACCCGGGCGCGGATGGTGTAAGGATTGCCGTACAAATGCAGATCGAACAGATCGTAAGCCGGTCCTACCGCAGCCAGCAGGCGTCCGACGAACGCCATGTCGGCGTCCTGGCCAGGGAATGTATCGGCCCCGCTCGGATCGAACAATCCGTCGGACCCGCCGAGTATGACGACCGCGTGGGGATCGGCAGCCTTGACCGTTCGGTAGAAGAGTTGCTGCTGTGCAGCATATTCGTCCACCGAACCGGCCCAGAAGAAGCGGTTATTCGGCTCATTCTCGCTCTGGAAATAGCGGATCTTTCCCTTCGTATGCAGCACGATTTCGCGGATAAGAGCCGCATAACGGCCTGCGTCCTGCGCCGGCGAAGACGGAAAAACCCAGCTCTTCGTCCTCGTCGCCCAGGGCGAAGCGCCCGCAATCGTCAGGATAGCCTCCTCGGGCCTGCGCAATTGGGCAAGATAGGCGTCGAGCTCGTCCCACCGATACACGCCCTCGCGTGGCTCGATCTGGCTCCAGTAGAGCGTAAGGCGGGAGAAAGACGCGCCGAGCTTGCGCGCCTGCGGCATGAAGGTTTCCGGTTTCGCCGGAGGGAAACCATAGACCGGACTCCAGGCGACACCCAGCGGATCGGCGGATATGGCTGCATCGGCCCGCGCCGACACGAGGGAGAGCAGGATTGCCGTCAACATCAATCGCCTCATCACGCATTCCATCTGCATTGTTGATTCTTAGATCATCTAATAGTAGATTATCTAGATGATGGAAACAGCAAAAAGCGGATCGGCGGTCGGATTTCTGTTGGCACGTGCGCATGGGGTTGTGCGGCAGAAGATGGTCGCCGCACTGGAGGGGAGCGGCCTCCATCTCGGCCATATCGCCATATTGGGCAGGTTGGCGCAGGGCGGCAGCACCCAGGCGGCTCTATGCGGCGCCACCGGGATCGAGAAATCCTCAATGGTGTTGTTCGTCGACGCTCTGGAACAAGGCGGCTGGGTCGAACGCCAACGGCATCCCGCGGATCGGCGCGCCTATCAGGTGGTGCTCACGTCGGCTGGCCAGGACCGCCTTGCCGAGCTTGGACCGCGGCTAGCCACTGCGGAGCAGGAGGCGCTCGCAGCGCTTTCGCCGGGCGACCAGGAGCGTCTCGCGGAGATTTTGCGCCGGCTGGTAGATGGGAGGCAGTGAAGCTCCTTCGAGACGGTGGGGCTCGGCTTAGCCGCCCATTGCCAGCAACTGCTTCCATTCATCGTCACGAACGGGCGTGACGGAGAGGCGGGATTGGCGCAGCATTTCCAGTGCGGCGAGTTTGGGCTCCGCCTTGATCGCCTCCAACGTCACCGGTTTGGCCAGCTTGCGGACGGGCTTCACCGCCACGCTCGCCCATTTGCCGTCGTCGCCGTCCGGCTGCCAGGCGCGCGTGATCTCCATGATCCCGACCGCCGCCTTTTCGGTGTTGGAATGATAGAAGAGCGCCTGATCGCCCGGTTGCATGTCTTTCAGGAAATTGCGCGCGGTATAATTGCGCACGCCGTTCCACTCGGTCGCGCCGTCGCGGACCAGATCGTCCCAGCCATAAGCATCGGGTTCCGAACGCAGCAGCCAGTATCGCATCGTCACTCCGAAGATGGGGGCGTGATCGCCAGGTTCATCCGCGCGGCGGCGATCGTCCGGTCGGGATCGTCCTGCCACGCGCTCACCGCAACATTGGCGATGCGCCCGCCGACGCGCACCACCTCGCCGCAGGCATAGACGTCCGCCGGGGCGCCGGGGCGCATGAAATCGATCGTCACCGTGATCGGCTTGAACACCGAACGCGGATCCTCGCCTTCCTCCAGCGTCGCGTCGATCGCGGCGATGGCGGCAATCTCGAGCAGCCCCGAAATCGCGCCGCCATGCATCATGCCCTGCAGGTTCAGCAGTCCTTCCGAAAAGGGCATAACGAGCAAAGGCGCGCCGTCGCGATCGCCAGCGATGCGAATGCCGAGGAAATCGGCATAAGGCAGCAAAGTCACTTCGCTCACGCGGCGTCGTCCAGGATCATGTAGGTCGCGGCCAGATGCGCGACTGGATCGCCCGCATCGCCGTCATGCGCGATGCCGCGCACAAAGGCGATGCGGCGGGTCAGGCGATAACATTCGGCATGACCGGTCACTGCATGGCCGGGGCGGGAGGGGCGCAAATAATCGAGCCGCAGGTCGAGCGTGGCCTGGGCGGCGAACCGGCCGCGCTTGGCCCACACCGCGAATCCGGCGGCGGTATCCATCAGCGACACGATCGGTCCCGAAGCAAGGATGCCGGTGCCGGCATCGGAGACCAGTCTGCGATCATAATCGATCGCGAATTCGCACCAATCCGGCCCATGTGCCACGAAGCGCAGCCCGAGCGCGACGATATGCCCCGCCTTTGCGGTCGCGAGCAATTCTTCCGGGTCGAAGCTTTTGGCCATTGCTCCACGCATATGGAAGCGCCGCGCCGCTCACAAGCGCGCTTCGCATCAATCATATAAATAGGTCTGGCAATGGGTCGTGCCACGCTGGCCGAAGGTTCAACGTCGCAACGAAATCGGGCTTGAGGCAAACCGGCTTTCAGCTCAGACGGTCGAGCGCCTCGTCGCTCAGGCCGCCGGGGATGATCATCACCGGGCAGCTCATCGTGCCCGCGTCGGCGCCCGCGAAATGCGCGACCAGCAGCCCCGGCCCGCCCTCGGCGGCCGCGCCCAGCACCAATGCGGCTACGTCGGGCCGCGCCTTCAGCAACTCCCGGACCACCGCGACCGGTTCGCCCTGGCGCACGATGATGTCTGGCTTGAGCCCCGTCTCCTTGCAGAGGGCACCCGCGGCTTCGGCGACCATGCCCTCGACGCGCAGCCTTTCCTCTTCCTCCATCGCGGCCTGCACGCCTGACCATTGGACGAACTCGGCGGCGGGCACGAGCGCGAGGATCGCGATCGCCCCTCCGGTCTTGGCCGCGCGGCGCGCCGCGAAACGCAGCGCGGTGCGCGCCTCGGGCTTGTCATCGATCACGGCGAGATAGGTGCGCATCTTCCCTGAGAAATCGCGCGTTCCGGCGCCGCTGGCAAGGGAGCCTTGACCATCCGGGCATGCTGTCCGAAAGGGACCCCGCTTTGTCTCCCGCCTGACCGAGGCCCATTCGCCCATGCCGATCGAAATCACGATGCCCGCTCTGTCTCCCACGATGGAGGAGGGCACGCTTGCCAAGTGGCTCGTCAAGGAAGGCGACACGGTCAAATCCGGCGACATCCTCGCCGAGATCGAGACCGACAAGGCGACGATGGAATTCGAGACGATCGACGAAGGCACGATCCAGAAATTGCTGGTGGCCGAAGGCACGGACGGGGTGAAGGTCGGCGCGCCGATCCTGATCATGGCGGGTGAGGATGAAGATGCGTCTGCGCCCGTAGCCACGGCGGATGCCGCTCCCGCCAAGCCCGCGGCCGCGCCGCAGAAAGAACCGGAGGTCGCCAAGGCGGCGGCTCCCGCCTCCACCGCCAAGGCTCAGCCGGCCGCCGCTTCGGGCGACCGCGTCAAGGCGAGCCCGCTCGCGCGCCGCATCGCCGAGCAGAAGGGCGTCGACATTTCCGCCGTCTCGGGCTCGGGTCCGAACGGCCGCGTGGTCAAAGCCGACGTCGAGGGCGCGCAGCCTGGCGCGGCCAAGCCTGCCGCCGCCGCCCCCGCTTCCGCTCCGGCCCCGGCGCCTGTCGCCGCCGCTGCCCCGGCACCCGCGCCCGAAGGTGTGCCTTCGGAGACGATCAAGCTCTCCAACATGCGCAAGACGATCGCGCGCCGCCTGAGCGAATCGAAGCAGCAGGTGCCGCACATCTATCTGACGGTGGACATCAACCTCGATGCTTTGCTCAAGCTGCGGACCGAACTCAACAAGGGCCTCGAAAGCCGCGGCGTGAAGCTGTCGGTCAACGACATGCTGATCAAGGCGCAGGCAGCCGCGCTGATGGAAGTGCCGTCGTGCAACGTCCAGTTTGCGGGCGACAACCTGATCCAGTTCAAGCGCGCCGATATTTCGGTCGCGGTGTCGATCCCGGGCGGGCTGATCACCCCTGTGGTGACCGGCGCCGACACCAAGTCGCTCTCCGCGATCGCGACCGAGATCAAGGATCTCGCCGGCCGAGCGCGCGAGGGCAAGCTCCAGCCGCACGAATATGCGGGCGGTACCGCCAGCCTGTCGAACATGGGCATGTTCGGGATCAAGCAGTTCGAGGCGATCATCAATCCGCCCCAGGCGATGATCCTCGCGATCGGCGCGGGCGAGAAGCGTCCTTACGTCGTCAACGACACGCTCCAGATCGCGACCGTGATGAGCGCGACCGGCAGCTTCGATCATCGCGCGATCGACGGCTCCGACGGCGCCGCCTTCATGGCCGCCTTCAAGCGCCTGTGCGAAAACCCGCTGGGCATGCTCGCTTGAGCAGCGATGATCCGGCGCTTCCCGTCGGAGAACCGGCCGTTCGTGTGGTCGCCATGCCGGCGGACACCAACCCTTATGGCGACATCTTCGGCGGCTGGCTGATGAGCATCATGGACAGCGCAGCGGGTACCGTGGCGGCGCATTATTCGAAGGGACGTGCGGTTACGATCGCGGTGGACGGCATGACCTTCCATCGGCCGGTGAAAGTCGGCGATGTCGTGTCGGTCTATGCCGATGTCGTGTCGGTCGGCCGCACCTCGATGAAGATCGACGTCTCCGCCTGGCGCCGCGTCCGTGCCGGCGACGAGACGGATCGCGTGACCCATGCCACCTTCAGCTTCGTCGCGATCGGCGAGGACGGGCGGCCGAGGGTGATCGGGGCGTGACACAGGCGATGCCTCAAAGCCCCTCCCCCCTTGCGGGGGAGGGGTTGGGGAGAGGGGGCCTCAAAGTTCGTGCTCGCGCTCTCCGCAAAAGCCAAACCGATGCCGAACAGCGCCTGTGGGAACTGCTTCGGGCCAAGCGGCTTGATGGCTGGAAATTCCGCCGGCAGCTCCCGATTGAACATTACATCGTGGACTTCGCCTGTCCCAGCGCACGGCTGATCGTAGAGGCGGACGGAGGTCAGCATAATGAGAGCGCGTATGATGCGGCTCGCGATCAATGGCTCGCCATGCGCGGTTGGCGTGTAATCAGGTTCTGGAACAACGATATTTTGACTAACGAAGAAGGCGTCCTGACGGCAGTTTTGTCTGCTCTGTCGTCCCCTCTCCCCAACCCCTCTCCCGCAAGGGGAGAGGGGCTCAATGGAGCACCCCTCAATGGCTGATACCTACGATCTCGCAATTCTCGGCTCCGGGCCTGGCGGCTATGTCGCGGCGATCCGTGCGGCGCAGTTGGGCCTGAAGGTCGCGATCATCGAGCGCGAGCGGTTGGGGGGTATCTGCCTCAACTGGGGCTGTATCCCGACCAAGGCGCTGCTCCGCACGTCGGAAGTCTACCATTACATGAACCACGCCTCTGCTTACGGCCTGTCGGTCGAGAAGGCCGGGTTCGATCTCGCCAAGATCGTCGATCGCAGCCGCAAGGTTGCGGGCCAGCTCAATGCCGGCGTCAAAGGCCTGATGAAGAAGAACAAGATCGCCGTGGTGGAGGGCGTCGGCACGCTCACCGCCAAGGACAAGATCCAGGTCAAGAACGGTGACCAGACGACCGACGTCGTTGCCAAGAACATCATCCTCGCGACCGGCGCCCGCGCGCGCGATCTGCCCTTCGCCAAGGCGGACGGCGACCGCATCTGGACCTATCGCCACGCGATGACGCCGAGCGAGATGCCGACCAATTTGCTGGTGATCGGATCGGGCGCGATCGGGTGCGAGTTCGCCAGTTTCTATTCGGACATGGGCGCCAAGGTGACGATCGTCGAGATGCTCGATCGCATCCTGCCGGTCGAGGACGAGGAGGTCTCCGCCTTCGTCCAGAAGCAATTCGAGAAGCAGGGCATGAAGATCCTGCCCAAGCATGGCGTCGAGAAGATCGACATCAAGCCGGGCCGTTCGGTCACCGCCGCGATCAAGCTGCCCGACGGCAAGACCGAGACGCAGGAGTATAGCCACGTCATCGTCGCGGTCGGCATCGTGCCCAATACCGAGAATATCGGGCTGGAGGCGCTCGGCGTGAAGACCGATCGCGGCCATGTCATCACCGACGGCGCCTGCCGCACCAACGTGCCCGGCATCTACGCGATCGGCGACATCACCGGCGCCCCCTGGCTCGCGCACAAGGCGAGCCACGAGGGCATCATCGCGGTCGAGCATATTTCCGGCGGCCATCCGCATGAGATGGACAAGCTCAAGATCCCGGGCTGCACTTACTCGCGTCCGCAGGTCGCAAGCGTGGGCCTGACCGAGGTGAAGGCCAAGGAAGCGGGCTACGAGGTCAAGGTCGGCAAATTCCCCTTCATCGGCAACGGCAAGGCGATCGCGCTGGGCGAGGCCGAAGGCTTCGTGAAGACGGTGTTCGACGCCAAGACCGGCGAGCTGCTCGGCGCGCATATGGCGGGGCCGGAAGTGACCGAGCTGATCGAGGGTTATACCGTCGCCAAGCAGCTCGAGACCACCGAAGCCGACCTGATGGAAACCATCTTCCCGCATCCGACGCTCAGCGAAGCGATGCATGAGAGCGTGCTCGCGGCTTACGGTAAGGTGATCCACATCTAGGCTGAGCGTCATGCCGGACTCGTTCCGGCATCCACCGGGAGGCCGGGGCTTCGCTGCTAAGTGGACCCCGGAACAAGTCCGGGGTGACGGCTAGGTCTTTGCTGCGGCCTTTAGCCACTCCCGAAAAGCCGCCATCGCGGGGGTGTCCTTGCGCGACATGAGGCGCGTGAGCCAATAGCCGCCGGTCACGATCTCGGATGCGAAGGGCTGGATCAGGCGGCCGGCGATCAGATCGTCGGCGAACATGAGCGGCGGGGCGAGGGCGACGCCGATGCCGGCCTGGGCTGCCGCGACCATCGCCAGCGAGGTATCGAACACGGGCCCGTGCAGGGAGGGGCAGGGGGCGCCCGCGGCCTCGAACCAGCGCGGCCATTCGTCGGCGCGGTAGGAGCGGAGCAGGGTCTCGCGCGCCAGGTAGGCCGGGTCGCTTAGCCGTTCGGCGATGGCGGGACTGCATAAAGGCGAGAGCGGCGCTTCGAGGATCGGCTCGGCATGGACGCCGTGCCAGGCGCCGCTGCCGAAGCGGATCGCATAATCGAGGCCCTCGCCCGCGATATCGACGCGGTTGTTGTTGGTCATCAGCCGCAGGTCGACGCGCGGGTGCGCGCGGTTGAAATCGTCGAGCCGCCTGAGCAGCCAGCCTGCCGCGAAGGTGCCGACCACACCCACGTTCAACACCTCGCGTAGCCGCCCGTCAGCATAGAGATCGAGCGTCGCGCCGATCCGGTCGAAGGCGTCGGCCACCGCCGGCACCAAGGCCTGGCCCTCGTCGGTCAGTGCCAGCCCGCGCGGCAGGCGGCGGAAGAGCGGCGTGCCGAGCCTTTCCTCCAGCGCCGCGACCTGGTGGCTGACCGCGCCCTGGCTCACGCACAATTCGATCGCCGCGCGGGTGAAGTTGAGGTGGCGCGCGGCAGCCTCGAACGCGCGCAAGGCATTGAGCGGAAGCTGGGCCCTTTCCATTCCCTAGGCATGAATCAATCTCATGCCTGTGTCGAGATAAGATGCTTTGATCGGAAGGCCGCCGCGCCGTCATCATCGCTCCCGAAACGATGGAGAGAGAGCCCGATGGCATATTCAAACCTCGCCTTTGCGACTGCGCTGCTCCTCGCGGGTGGCGCTCAGGCCCGTCGCGCACCCGACCCTTTGCTCCGGCCGGTCGAACCTGTCGCGGCAAGCCGCTGGCTGGTCGATCAGCCGCCGCTCCACATCTACGGCAATACATATCTTGTGGGCTTCGGCGGGCTCAATGTCGGCCTGATCAAGACAAAGGCCGGGCTGATCCTGATCGACGGATCGCTGCCGCAGGGCGTGAAAAGGATCGAGGCGCATATCCGCGCGCTTGGCTTGCGCGTGCGCGACGTGCGCTACATCCTCAGCACCGAACCGCATTTCGATCATGCGAGCGGCATCGGCGCGCTGGCGCGCGACAGTCATGCGACCGTGCTGGCGGGCAAGGCGGCGGTACGCGCGCTCGAAACCGGCATGCCCAGCCCGGACGATCCGCAGGCGGGCTATGGTGCGCATTATCATGGTGTGGGCCCGGTCAGGGGCGTGAGCGATGGCTATCGGCTCACCCTCGGCGGCGTCACCATAACCGCGGTCGCGACGCCCGGTCACACGCCCGGCAGCACGAGCTGGACCTGGCAATCCTGCGAGCAAGGCGCGTGCAAGGCGATGGCCTTTGCCTCCAGCCTCAACCCGATCTCGGCCGACGGCTATCGTTTCACCGACCCGGCACATGCCGATGAGAGCGATGGCTTCCGCCGCAGCTTCGCGACGATGAAGGCGCTGCCCTGCGACATATTGATCACCGCGCATCCCGACCAATCGGGCGGCGACGAAAAAGCGAGACGGCTTCGCGCGGGAGACCAGCCAAATCCGTTCGTCGATCCGAATGCCTGCCGTGCCTATGCGGCGCAGTTCGAAAAGGCATTCGACCAGCGCATCGCTGACGAAAAAGTGGGAAAAGTGAAGTGAGGGCTGCCCTCCGCGCCAGTGGCGGATTTCTGCGGAAAAAACAAAAAAACACCAGAAACGAACTTGATGATTGCGTTCGTGCGGCAGCCTGCATGCGGGCCCTGTCACCAGGTGAACCGGTAAGCTGTCATCCGTCCGAATCTGAGAAAGAGCCGTGCCCTGTGAAACCACGTGCGCGCAGCAAAATGTACATGTTTTGTTCCGGAATGTCAACCATCGCTGCGGAGAGGGCGACGGGTGTTTTGGCCGGCCTTCCACGCGCAAGCGGCAGGGGCCGGCATGTTGGATGAGACATGTCGTAAGCGCCTTTGCCCTGGCTCTCGCCAGCACTGCCCCCGCTCATGCGCAGGCGAGCGATGCGCCCGAATATCCGGATCGCACAATCGTCGTGAAGGGGCAGCGTCCAACCGTCACGCGCACGCCCAATTCCACCAGCTATGACGTCAGGGACAATGCCCAGGCCCAGGCCGGATCGGCCGCCGATGTCCTGAACACGATCCCCTCCGTCGGCGTCGCGGAGGATGGCGCGATCAGCGTGCGCGGTAACGGCAATGTCCGGCTGTACATCAACGGCAAACCCGCCAGCCCGACGGGAAGTGCCACGACCTTGCTGGCCATGCCGGGTGGCGCGATCGCCAGCGTCGAGGTGATGACCAATCCCTCGCCCGCCTATGACGCCAATGGCGCGGCGATCGTCAATCTGGTCCTGAAGAAGAATGCGGATGCCGGCGCGCATGCCACGCTGACCGCCAATGCGGGCGACCATCGCCGCGCGAATGCGTCGATCACCGGCGCCTATGGCGGAAAGAGGCTTTCCGGGAATGTGACGGTGAGCCTGCGCGACGACGTCCGTTTCACGCGGATCCTGAACGATCGGATCCTGCGGTCCGCGGACGGTGGAGTGGCCGGCCGCAGCACCCGCCGTGCCGATTACACGCCGACCCACAGCAAGGCGCTGAATGTGGAGGGATCGCTGGTCTACAAACTCAGCGCCTCGGCCGATCTGGGTACCGATTTCAGCTTCTCCCACGCCTCGCCCAAAAACCGCGTGTTGGAGCATCGCGCCGATTACGATCCGGCGGGCAACCTGCTTTCGGACTATGACCGGATACGTGCGGGCACCTATTTGGGCCGCAGCGGAGACGTTTCGCTTTATTATCAGGATCGCGGTTCGGCCGGGCGCGGCAGCCTCAAGATCGTGGCGCAGGCGCAGACGGATGTTGTCCGTTCGGACCGCCCTTTCGTCCTCTCCCCGATCTTTCCGGCGGGGCCGGACAGCGCGCGGCGTTTCTACAATGGCACCTTCACGCGGCAGCAGCGCTTCACCGCGGATTATGCCCATCCGCTGCGCAAGGGCATAAGCATCACCATCGGCTCCGAGCTGAAGCGGGAGGTGCTGCGTTTCGACAATGGTCAGGTCGCGATCGATCCGGACGCACTCGATCGGCTGGGCGCGCCGCCAATCGCGACCAGCTATCGCGCGACCAAGACGACCGCCGCTTTATACGCGACCGCCGAGGCTCAATGGAGAGGCTGGACGATCCAGGCGGGCGAACGCGGCCAGCTGATCAAGTTTGGTTTCGGCGGCACGTCGGCGATGCGCCCGACGGGCGGGGCCATTCACGCGCTCAACCAGAGCCTGTCGGTGGCTCGGGATATCGGCCCAGATCACCTCACGCTGAAGATCACGCGCACCCAGCAATTGTTCGATCTGCGCGATCTCGATCCGCTGATCGCTTATGTCGATCCAGATACAAATGTGATCGGTAACCCGGGCTTGCGCCCGCAGGAGATTACCAGCGTGGAGGGCGGCTACAGCTTCGGCAAAGGAGATCGCAGCGGCGCGGTGACGCTCTATTATCGCTACGCGCACGACACGCTGGCGAACTACAGCATCTTCCTGGCCGACAATGTCGAGGTGAGCGCGAAACGGAATTTCGGCAACGCGCAATCCTATGGGCTGGAGGCGAGCCTTTCCGAACCGCTGTCCAAGACGCTCAAGATCAGCGTCACGCTGAATGGATTCCGGTCCGTGTTTCCCGAGGTCCGGGACGACGGTTCGGGACAAACCCGATCTAAATATTCCTATACCGCGCAAGCGAGCCTGGACTGGAAGCCCACCGTGGCCGACGATCTCCACCTCGACACGAATGCGCAGGGGCCGACGCTGGTGCCGCAGGGCGAGAAATCGGGAAGCTATGCCGCCAATCTGGTTTGGCGGCACAAGATGTCCGGCAGGCTGACCCTATCTCTGTCGGGGCAAAGCCTGCTCCGCAGGCGCTATGTCCGGACCGTGCTGAATACGGCGACGGGCTATGATGTGGGAAGGCGGCTCAATGGTGGGCGCGCCGTGTTCGCGGGGTTGAAGTACAAGATTAATTAGGTCGCGAGCCCATCAACGGCCGCTATCCACTTCTTATTAAGATGTAATCCTGGATGGGAGGTAAGGCTCGGCGCATAAGGGGTTTGACTGCTATGATGGCGTTGGTGGCATTTCTCTCCGCTGCTGCGGCTAGCCCAGCTCCCGCTTGTTACTATGCATCCACTGCGGAGAATGTTTGCGCGCAGTTTCGGAAGCCATGCTCCGACGATAGCGACTGCCCTGACGGCCAATGCGCTGTGGAGCGCGGGCCAAAGGACCCGAAGCCGGACGCGAAAAAGTCCATCTGCCTGGCGAAGTACCACAAAGTAGTTCGCTTGGGTTGCTGGTCGAATGTCGTCGCTGGGTCTGTTCAAGATAAGGTTCTCTGCGATTGAGGTTGGCGTATCGCCCAGGCTCAACGCGGCCGCGCGATAGCCACAGGCCTCATGTAACTAGCTTAGGGTCGTGAACCCACAAACGGCGACCGAGCGACCGGGCCGGGAGCTGCCGCAGGTCAAAGCGGCAAAGTCTGGAGCGGGGGAGTTCCTGTGCGCTCACATGAGTGCTCATCCAATGCAAGCGATGAGCCTTGAGCCGTCGCACGGACTGTATCGCCGACACGACAGGTTAGGGCCGCCCGTAAAACTTCTTTCGTACCGCTGAGGCCATTGGCGGTTCGTGCTTCGACCACCAATTGGTCCGTATTCCATTTAGGAGAGACGTGGGCTCTGATATCGGTGACAACCGCCCACACTTGGCGCTTTGGCTGTTCTGCACAACCCCCGATCGCGTTAGCCGCCGCCAATGCACTTAGAAGCGCCTTTCTCATGCTTCCATATTGATCGCTTTGGTCTGTGACCGCAATTCGACCCGCCTAAGCTTCCCCCGACCGCCGAGGTTTGGGTCGGAAGCGGCGATCGGCATGATCAAGTCGGATCGAGTTCGTCAGAAATCCTACCCTGGAAGGGGAGGTGGCATGCCGTAGGCATGACGGAGGGGTAATAAGGCTGAGGCAGTCCACTACCCGCAAGCGGCTCAACGGCCGAAATCGGGTGGTTTGCGGTCCGGCGGCTTTCGGCTAACCCAATAGAAAAACCGGCATGATACGAGCTGTTATATATGCTTAGCAGAATGAGAGATACCTATAGATGGGCGGCTGCAATCACCCTGCGCAATGGGCGGCGCTACGAAGAATCTCGCAAGAAACTTCTCTTGATCGAGGGGGCTCGCCGATCAGCATCGGAATATTTCGCTCTTCTGGCTACAATAAACCTCGTGCTCGGAGATTTCGTTGATGTGAAGAATCTTCTTGAGATCGCCGTAAGCCGCTCCGCCCCTACGCGGCCAGAATATCGAGAATATGTAACGCACTATTGTGAGTACTATCTGAACGTGCTGCGCGGTAATGAAGGGGCGAGGGTTAGGTCATTGGAAATGGCGCTGAGAGTCTCCGCTCCACCGATAATTCGCCAATGGCTTCCGCTTTCGTAACGTATGGGGAGGGTTCGCGTGGGATGAGTGAGCGGCTGGCAAACGCCGGGACGGTGGCTGGGCCGGCGGTACCGACACGGCTAGGCACCCTGGTTTTCGAGACCAAAGCGACGTTGCTGCGATGGAAGCGGGTAGCCGCCGATCTTTCGAAAAATACACCCAAACGTCACCGGCGCGGTGACTCGCTTGCGCAAGCCCCGATCCTCGCCGCGATCCGTTCGCCGCTATGGTCCGCGACGGGTGGCGCAAAAGACCGGCTGCTCAACGCGGGCAAAATCCAAAATCTTCGGGTCGCGATCGACGGTCTCGACGGAATCGAAATCAATGCTGGGGAAGTGTTGAGCTTTTGGCGGCAGGTTGGAAGGCCGCTGCGTCGGCGCGGCTTTGTCGAAGGCCGGGAACTCCGCGAAGGCTGCCTTATCGCCAGCGTCGGAGGTGGGCTGTGCCAATTGTCCAATGCGCTGCACGAAGCCGCGATCGATGCCGGATTGGAGACGATCGAGCGCCATGCGCACACACGCATTGTTCCAGGCTCTCGCGCTGAGGCCGGGCGCGACGCTACGGTGTTCTGGAATTATCTTGACCTTCGCATACGGTCCGCTCTGCCCTTTCGGATTGAGGCGAGACTTACCGCTGACGCGCTTGACCTGACCATTCGCGGTGAGATTACGTCAGCGCCTCAGACGGTGCACGGTCATCGCGCTCCGGCAGTGGCACATGATTGCCTTACGTGCGGGCAGACTTCGTGTCATCGGCACAATCCCGATCACGAGGGTGGCGCTGTACCGGCCGCGTGGCTGGTCGATGCTCCGTCCCCTGAATTCGCATCGCTTTATATTGAAGAGGCGCGCGACGGCGACCTCATGATGCTGCCGTCGCGTCGCGTTGGGCGGCTGGCGGACGGTTGGCCGATGATCGCGCCCGAGCGAACGTCAGACCTGGCCGCGCTACGGCGATCAATTGCATTGCGACTGGCGCCGGCTGGCAAACCACGGGCAGCGCTGCTGCTGCAGGCCGACGCGCGGCTCGCATCGTATTATGCAAGCCGCCTTCCGGCGAGCCATACGCACCTGATCATTGCCCAGGCCTTATTGCCGCATCTCTGGCGGATTGGCGCCTTGCGGGGACGCAGCTTCGACGTGTTGCTCGACCGGCTGCCTTTGGAGCTGCTCCAGGCAACGCTCGATGCCGCCGCCGATCGCCACCCCGACAGCCGGACGCTCGTCGACTTCCGCGCACCGCCAGCGATCGTCGCGGCCGAGCGTGAAGCGTTAGGACAGGCGCGTCGGCTGATTTCACCGCATCGGGCCGTCGCCGCCAGCCTACCGAAGGGACGCGTCGAGCTGCTCGATTGGAAGCCGGTACCGCCTTTGCGTGCAAAGCGTGGCGGCCGCACCTTCCTGTTCGCTGGGCCCGCGCTGGCGCGGAAGGGCATTCACGCGATGCGCGAGGCGATGGCGGGGATAGACGTTGACCTGCTGATCGAACGCGATGCGCACGAGAGTTCGGATTTCTGGGGCAATCTCCCCATTCGAAAAGTGGCCTCTCGCTCCCTGCCAGCCGAACTGGCTTGCGTGCTTCTACCCGCGCTCGTCGAGCATAATCCGCGCACGTTGCTGCGAGCCATTGCGGCCGGCTTGCCCGTGATCGCCACCCCCGCCTGCGGCCTGCCCAAACAACCTGGGCTTACGATAATTCCCGCCGACGATCCGGTGGCACTGCGTTCCGCGATGCTCGACCTTCTGTGATCGCCTAAATCCTGAAAGTTGCCATTGGTCAGCTTCCGCGCGGACGATCGGGTTGTGTCCAGGCTTGGCAATATCGATCTATTCGCCATGGACTGACGCAGACCGTTACTCCGTGCAAAGCGGACACAATAGCCCGTTGTGAACGAAATTATTTTCCTCCATCGTGCTGGGAACATGGGGGATTGACGATGGGCGAAGGCGGGATAGTCGAGCGTTTTTTCGACGGCGAAGAAGAGGAAGGCGAGGGCGAGAAGCTGGTCGGTGCCGCCGATCCGATCGCAGCGGCGGTCGCGATCGACGCGGCGCGCTTCGATCCCGAACTGAGCTCGAAAGCCGGCAAATATCTTGATGGGCAGAGCCGGCTGATCGCGATCCAGACCGAGCATCTCCACGAACAACGTGAAGTGCAGCTCAGCCACCTCAAGCTGCGCCGCTGGTCGGAGCGGATGCGCGTCGGGCTGCAACTCTTCTTCGTGCTGCTGGGCACCATGATCGGGCTCGGCATCCTTTTGATGCTCTATGACGCGTTCACGTCGAAGAATGTCGTGGTCGAGGCGTTCGAGAGCCCGCCCGCGCTAGCCAGCCGCGGCCTCAACGGCACGGTGGTCGCGACCCAGGTGCTGGATGGATTGCAGAAGCTGCAGGACGCCACGCGCGGCCCGAGCCGCGGGCTTGCGACCAAGAGCGCCTGGTCGTCGGACATCAAGGTCGAACTGCCGGAGACCGGCATCTCGATCGGCGAGATCGACCGGCTGCTGCATGAGCGGTTCGGCCATGACGTTCACGTCGCGGGCGATCTGGTGCAGACCGCAAAGGGCGGACTCGCGCTCACCGTTCGCGGCGATGAAATACCGGCAAAGACCTTTGAAGGGCCGCTGGAGGGCTTGGAGGCGCTCACCACCCAGGCCGCCGAATATCTCTACGGCCGATCGCAGCCGTGGCTCTATGCCGTCTATCTCGCAAACCACAGCCGGGAACAGGATGCGCTCGCCTTTCTTCCCGGCGCGTTCGCGCGGGCGACGGATAACCAGCGCGGCGATCTCGCGAACGTCTGGGGCAACGCCTTCAACGGCTCTAACCAGCCGAAGGAAGCGGCAATCAAATACCGCCTGTCCATGAGCTACAGCGCGCCGCACTCTCCCGTCTGGTGGAAGGCATGGAACAATCTGATATCGGTACTCACGACCGGCGTCGGGGAAGAGGCCGCCTGGCGGGAAAGCACGCGCTATCTCAAGACGGTTGCGAATGTACCTGCGGAGGAGCGCCCGGAGACACGACTGCTTCTGAATCCCGCTGGCACAGTTTGGGACCTTCCGCTTGCCATGAAGGCGCTGCAGGCGGACGCGCAGCATAATCAAGGTGCGGGAGCGGCCACGCTGCCGGAAGGGCCGGCGATTGCCGATACTTACGAATTTATGCACGACCCCCTGCAGGCCGACCGCGCTCTTGCCGCGAGCGACCCGGACGATAGTAGCACCAAGATCGAGGGAGAACTGATCCAGGTCTACCGGGCACTGGGCAGCAATCAGCCGGCCTTGGCGGTCCCGCCGGCGGAGGCTTTCTACAAGGCCTGGCTGGCGGACCCTAGTTTTCAGAATAACAACATCGACACGCCGTGCTACCTTGCCCTTGCTTATGGGCTTTCCGGACGATTGGCCGACGCCGAAGCCGTGTTCAAGAAGACGGGCCCGTGGGCGCGTTGTTTCGCCTTCCACGGGGATGTCCTGGCGCATTCCGGCGATACAGCCGGGGCGATGCGGGTCTGGAGCGAAGGGCTGCGGATCGCGCCTGACTTGATGCCGATCTATCTGCACCGCGGCTTGTTCGAGCTTTCGCGCGGCAATCTTCGGGCAGCGCAGGCTGACCTCGCCACCGCACATGCGAAGTCACCGCATTATGCCGATCCTCTCAAGGCGTGGGGAGACGTGCTGGCGAGAGCGGGGCGCTGGAAGGCTGCCGTCGGGAAATACAACGAAGCGCTGCAATACGCGCCTGCATGGACCGAATTGCATCAGGCGCGCGACAATGCGGCGAAACGAGCGTCATCGTAGCGGCCAGCTTCGTCTTCGCGCTCATGTCAGTCGTTCAGCGGACTGCGCCCTGATTGAAGCGACGATCGGGATGATCGATTAGCCGGCAAAAGCCCGGCTGAGCGCATCCAGAAACAGCCGCACCTTCAGGCTGGCGAGGCGGCGCGAGTTCTGGAGTGCCCAGATCTCGACCTTGGGGCCTTCCGCCACGCCCAGCCGGATCAGGCGGCCGGCGGCGATGTCGCCTGCCACCATCAATTTGGGCACCAGCCCGAAACCGGCGCCTGCGAGCAGGCTTTCGCGCACCATCAGGAATGACGAGAAACGCAGCCGCGCGCGAGGGCGGAGCGCACGCGGGCCGTCCGGCGTTTGGACGCGCCAGATTGCGTCGGCGGGCATGGTGTTCATCGCGACCGCGTCGATTTCCTCGGTAGCCGGCAGGACCGCGCCCGGTGAGCCGACGAGCAGCAGTTCGTCCTCCAATATGCGCCGTCCCACGAGCCTTTCGTCGGGTGCGGGATTGACCCGGATGACGATATCGAAGCCGTCCTCGACCGGGTCGGCCTTGCGGTCCTCGGCGACGATTTCGAGTTCTACCTCAGGATAGGCCTGCGCGAAGTCCGCGCTTATCGCCGCCAGCGCCACGTGCGACAGGACGATCGGCGCGCTGATCCGCAGTCGCCCGCGCGGCACCGATGCGCTCGATCCCACCGCTAATTCCGCTTCGGCGATGTCCTGCAGCGGGCCGCGCGTTGCCTCGTGCAGCGCTACGCCTTCATCGGTCAGGCGGAGCAGGCGGGAGCCACGCTCAATCAGGCGCACGTTGAGGCTCGCTTCGAGTTCGGTCACCTTGCGCGACAGGGTCGCCTTGGGCCGGCGGGTAGCGCGCGCGGCGCGGCCGAAGCCGCCATGGATCGCGACCAGATTGAAATCTCGCAGCGCCTGCAGGTCCATGGCTGTTCCAGATTTGAGACGTTGAGTCTCGATACTGCCATCTATTCGCAAAAGTTGGAACAGCTACTTTCTCCCCATGGACGCCCGGTTGTGCGGCGCCCCCTGAAGGAGACAGACAATGGCTATTCTGGTGACGGGCGCCTCGGGCGTGATCGGTTCGCAGGTTCTTTCCTTTCTCAAACCCGATGCGGTCGAGATCCGTGCGCTGACGCGCTCGCCCGAGACGGCGAATTTCCCGGCTGGCGTGACCGCGGTGAAGGGCGAGCTCTCCGACATCGACGGCTTCCGCGCGGCGCTCGAGGGCGTGAGCACGCTCTTCCTGCTCGGGCCCAATGTCGCCGACGAATCCACCCAGGTTCTGCTGGCGCTGAATGCCGCGCGCGATGCCGGGGTGAAGGGCGTGGTCTATCTGTCGGTGTACAAGGCCGACGATTATGCCGATCTGCCCCATTTCGCGAGCAAGGCCGCGGTCGAGCGGATGATCGAGGCCTATGACCTGCCGGTGACGGTGCTGCGTCCCGCTTATTTCATGCAGAACGACGTCCGGCAGCAGCCGGCGCTGCAGGGCTACGGCGTCTATGGCATGCCGATCGGCACCAAGGGTCTGTCGATGGTCGACATCCGCGATATCGGCGAGGCGGCGGCCAAGGAACTGATGCGCCGCGAGGCGGCCGATCGCCCGCTGCCGCGCGAAGCTTTTGATCTGGTCGGCCCGGACGCGTTGACCGGCGACGATCTCGGCACCCTCTGGAGCGAGGTGCTGGGCAAGCCGATCGCGTTTGGCGACGACCTGGATGCCTTCGAGCAGAACATCAAGCCGTTCGCGCCGGCCTGGTATGTGTATGATCTGAAGCTGATGATGCGGCGCTATCAGCTGCAGGGCGCGCGCGCCTCGGCCGAACAGGTCGGGCGGATGGAAGCTCTGCTCGGCCACCCGGCGCGCACCTATCGCGCCTTTGCGGAGGAGGCGGCGGCCAGCTGGAAATGATCCTGACCCGCGGATCGGCACCCGTCTTCTCACCGGAAGGCGGGTGTCTTCTTATGCCTGGCTCGTCTGATACTCCGCTATCAGCGCCTGATAGTCTTCCATCGCCGGGAAGCGTTCGAAAGCGTGTTTCGCGGGCGTTGTCGCCCAAGGCAGCTTCTCCGCTGTCTGCGTTTCGATAAAGGGCGTGAAGTCCTGGTGCTCGTCAAGCATGGTCGGGCGCAGATTGACGAGGCCGAACTGCTCGACGCGGGTGAACATCCAGGTCTTGCACCAGTCGCAGAAATGATGATGCGCGGGCACGCCGCGGATCCCGCCGATCACGATCACGGTTTCGCCCTGCGTCACCTCAAGCCCGTCGATCGGCAACGCCATACTGAGCGAAAAGGCGCTCGCGCTCATCGTCTGGCAGCCGAGGCAATGGCAGGCCATCGTCAGCATCGGCGGGCTGGTGACGCGGATGCGCACACGGCCGCAGCGGCAACCGCCGTCCCAAGGGAGCTTCCGAGTTCCTGTTCCCATTTCTTGAACCTCTTCCGTTCGGGCTGAGCCCTTCGACGCTGCTCAAGCGAGCCTTGTCGAAGCCCTGCACTTCTTCCTACTGAGACAGACGGAAACAAATATGGCGCTTCGACAGGCTCAGCGCGAACGGTGGAAGGTTGGGACCATTACACTGACGCAAGCGCATAGCGATCCGCTCCGCAAGATCCGCGACGATTTCGCCGCGGCGGTCAACATGAACGCCGCCGCGCTGGAGGTGTGGCTCGAGACGGAGGAGAGCCATGCCGTCGGCTGGAAGGGCCCCGACGGCAAGGGCAAAAGCGAAAGCGTCGGCCATCGCTCGGGCCGCCGCATCGTGCAGATATTGCGCACCCATGCCGCCGAACTCGAGCCCGACGATTATGCGCATATGCGAAAGGTGGTCGGCTTCGTCCGCCGCCACGTGGCGCAACGCCCGGGCCGTAACGTCGAAAGCTCGCGCTGGCGCTATTCGCTGATGAATTGGGGACACGATCCCTGCAAATAAGCTGGGCCATCCAGGGCTCGGTCGTTGCGCGAGCGGAATTCCGCGTCCAGTCTGCGCCTCATTATCCAGACAGGGGTGCTTCGATGAAATGGACTCTCACCGCGCTGGCCGCTTTTGCCGCGGCCACCAGCGCTCACGCCGTAACAATCGTCACCGCCGCGCATATGTTCGATCCCGCCAAAGGCGTGACGCTCGACAATCCGGTGGTGGTGATCGGGGACGATGGCCGCGTCCGCGCGCTCACGACCGGCGCCGGTGCGCGGCCGGAAATCCCCGCCGATGCGAAGCGGATCGACATGGGCGATGCGACGATCCTGCCGGGCCTGATCGACATGCATGTCCATCTGACCAGCGACCCCACGCTCTCGGGATATCAGGCGCTCGAATATACCGACAATTTCTGGACGGTGGTCGGCGTCGCCAATGCGAAGAAAACCGTCAGGGCCGGCTTCACTACCGTGCGCATGGTCGGATCGCGCAATTATGACGATGTCGCGCTCAAGCAGGGCATCGATCATGGCTATGTCGAGGGGCCGAGGATCGTGCCGGCGACCTATGCGATCGGCGCGATCGGCGGCCATTGCGACGCAACCGAATTCCCGCCGTCAGTCACGGTGCCCAGCCCGAACATCGCGACCGGACCCAACGAATTCCGCGCACTGGTTCGCAAGCTGCGCAAGGGTGGTGCGGAGGTGATCAAGGTCTGCATGACGGGCGGGGTGCTGTCGAAGACGGATTCGGTCGGCGCGCAACAGCTAGGCTATGACGAGATCAAGGCGATCGTCGACGAGGCGCACATGCTGGGCATGCGCGTCGCGGTCCATGCGCACGGCACCGACGGCATCAACGATGCGTTGCGCGCCGGCGTGGACACGATCGAACATGCCAGCCTTGCGGACGCGGAATCGTTCAAGCTCGCCAAGGCGCATGGCGCCTGGTTCGACATGGACATCTACAATGACGATTACATCCTGTCGGACGGCGCCAAGAACGGCGTGTTCGCCGAAAGCCTCGCCAAGGAAAAAGTGATCGGCCGCAAGCAGCGCGAGACGTTCAAGGCGGCGCATGCCGCGGGCGTCAAGATGCTGTTCGGCACCGACGCCGGCGTCTACCCGCACGGGACCAATGCGCTCCAGTTCGTGACGATGACCGAATGGGGCATGACCCCGGTCGAGGCGATCCGCGCGGCGACCAGCGATGCCGCGATCGCATTGAACCGCGCCGACGATGTCGGCCAGATCACGCCGGGCCATTATGGCGACATCGTCGCGGTGGCGGGCGATCCGACCAAGGATGTTCGGCTGCTCCAGCACCCCGTCTGGGTGCTCAAGGGCGGCCAGGTTGTAACCGGGCCGGCGCGCTGAATGGCGGCGGGAGGCAACAAGCTGGTCCTGTTCGCCGCGCTCGGTGCCAATCTCGGCATCGCGGTGGCGAAGTTCGTCGCCGCCGCCTTCACCGGATCGTCGGCGATGCTGACCGAGGGGTTCCACTCGGTCGTCGATTCATTGAACCAGCTGCTGCTGCTTTATGGGGAGAAGGCGTCGCGCCGCCCGCCCGATGTGGTCCATCCTTTGGGCTATGGCCGCGAACTCTATTTCTGGAGCTTCGTGGTCGCGATCCTGATCTTCGCGACCGGCGCCGGCCTGTCGATCTACGAAGGCGTGCTTCACATCATGAACCCCGCACCGATCGAGGATGCGACGCTCGCTTATATCGTGCTCGGCATTTCGTTCGTGCTGGAAGGCGGTTCCTGGTTCACGGCGCTCCGCGAATTCCGCCTGACGCAGGGTGAATATGGCTGGTGGCAGGCGGTGCGGCGGTCGAAGGACCCCGCGACCTTCATCGTCTTGTTCGAGGATTCGGCCGCAATGTTCGGGCTGGTCGTGGCCGCGATGGGCGTGTTCCTGACACACTGGACGGGCAATCCCCTTTGGGACGGCGCGGCTTCGGTCGCGATCGGCTGCGCATTGGCGGTGGTCGCCTTCATGCTGGCGCGCGAGAGCAAGGGCCTGCTGATCGGCGAGCGCGCCGATCCACGGCTGAGCGATGCGGTGCGGATTGCGTTCGACGGCCGCCCGGAAGTGACGCGCGTGCAGGAGGTGCTGACCATCCATATCGCGCCGGATCGCGTGTTCGTCGCCGCGAGCGTCGATTTCGAGGATGCGGTCTCGGTCGGCGCGATCGAGCGGCTGATCGCCGACACCGAGGCAGGGTTGCGGCATGACTGGCCGCAGATTGCCAGCCTGTATATCAAGCCCAAGGCCGGCACCTGAAGCCTGGCCGGCCGGTGCCGCATCCACGTGCGTGGATAAAGTCCGAAGCGCAGGCACCGGCACATAAGGGCAAGGCAAGGCGGCCGTGAGCCGTTGACGCTCCGCGAGTCCCTCGTTATAGGGCCGCTCGCTCGCGGGCCCGTTGAACGGCCCAGCGGGTGCACTGAACATTGCCGATGTCTGGCAGGCCCCGGGAGGCGCAAGTCACCTGGGCCGTTTCGTATTTCGCGAAGCCGGGCACGGTAAAGTAACCCTGTGAAAGGTGAAGGGCTTCATGCCTACGATTAACCAGCTGATCCGCAAGGGTCGGGAACCGCAGATCGCCAAGTCCAAGGTGCCTGCGATGGAAAAGAACCCGCAGAAGCGCGGCGTCTGCACGCGCGTCTACACCACGACTCCGAAGAAGCCGAACTCGGCTCTGCGCAAGGTGGCCAAGGTCCGCCTGACCAACCAGCGCGAAGTGATCAGCTACATTCCCGGCGAGGGCCACAACCTTCAGGAGCATTCGGTGGTCCTGATCCGTGGCGGCCGTGTGCGCGACCTTCCGGGCGTGCGCTATCATGTGCTGCGCGGCGTGCTCGACACGCAGGGCGTGAAGAACCGCAAGCAATCCCGCTCCAAGTACGGCGCAAAGCGTCCGAAGTAAGCCGATCGGCCCCGTTTGCGGGCTGTCCGATCACCCCGGCTGAAGTTTGTAAGGAAGAAACAAGATGGCTCGTCGTCGTCGTCCAGAAAAGCGCGAAATCCTGCCCGATCCGAAGTTCGGGGATGTCGTGCTCAGCAAGTTCATGAACAGCGTCATGCTCGACGGCAAGAAGTCCGTCGCCGAGAGCATCGTTTATGGTGCGCTCGAAACCGTCGAGACCCGCGCCAAGCGCGAGCCGCTCGGCGTGTTCCATGACGCGCTCAACAATGTCCGTCCGGGCATCGAGGTCCGCAGCCGCCGCGTCGGCGGTGCGACCTACCAGGTCCCGGTCGAGGTTCGCCCGGAGCGTTCGCAGGCTCTGGCGATCCGCTGGCTGATCACCGCCGCGCGCGCGCGTTCGGAGCACACCATGGCCGCCCGCCTGTCGGGCGAGCTGATGGACGCGGCGAACAATCGCGGCAACGCGGTCAAGAAGCGCGAAGACACGCACCGCATGGCGGAAGCGAACCGCGCCTTCAGTCACTACCGCTGGTAAGGCTGGAAATAGCCTAACTTCTACCTACATAGCGGGGAGCCGGATTGGCCGGCTCCCCGCATCGCTAAGGAAGCTTCCGTCATGGCCCGCAGCCATCCGCTCGACATGTATCGCAACATCGGCATCATGGCCCACATCGATGCCGGCAAGACGACGACGACCGAGCGCATCCTCTATTACACCGGCAAGTCCTACAAGATCGGCGAGGTCCACGAGGGCACCGCGACGATGGACTGGATGGAGCAGGAGCAAGAGCGCGGGATCACGATCACGTCGGCTGCGACCACGTGCTTCTGGAACGATCACCGCATCAACATCATCGACACACCCGGCCACGTCGACTTCACGATCGAAGTCGAGCGTTCGCTGCGCGTGCTCGACGGCGCGGTCGCCTGCTTCGACGGCGTTGCCGGCGTGGAGCCGCAGTCGGAAACGGTGTGGCGCCAGGCTGAGAAGTATCACGTTCCGCGGATGTGCTTCGTCAACAAGCTCGACCGTACCGGCGCGAGCTTCGAGCGCTGCGTCGAGATGATCAAGGATCGTCTGGGCGCACGTCCGGCGGTTCTCTATCTTCCGATCGGTATCGAGGGTGGCTTCAAGGGCCTGGTCGATCTGGTCGAGAATCGCGCGATCATCTGGCTCGAAGAGTCGCTGGGCGCGAAGTTCGAATTTCAGGACATTCCGGCCGACCTGGCGGATGCCGCCGCGACCGCGCGTTCCGAGCTGATCGAAATGGCGGTCGAGCAGGACGACGACGTGATGGAGGCGTATCTGGAGGGCAATGAGCCCGACGTCGCCACGCTCAAGAAGCTGATCCGCAAGGGCACGCTGAACTTCTCGTTCGTGCCGGTGCTGTGCGGCTCCGCGTTCAAGAACAAGGGCGTCCAGCCTTTGCTCGACGGCGTCGTCGATTATCTGCCGAGCCCGTTGGACATCAAGGACGTCGAAGGCCTCAAGCTCGACGGCGAAACCCCCGATTCGCGCCCTCCGCGCGACGATGCGCCGATGTCGGCGCTCGCGTTCAAGATCATGAACGATCCGTTCGTCGGCACGCTGACCTTCGCCCGCATCTATTCGGGCAAGATGGACACGGCTTCGGTCGTGCTCAATTCGGTCAAGGATAAGAAGGAAAAGGTTGGCCGCATGCTGCTGATGCATGCGAACAGCCGCGAGGACATCCAGGAAGCGTTCGCGGGCGACATCGTCGCTCTGGCGGGCCTGAAGGATACCACGACCGGCGATACGCTCTGCGCGCAGAACGCGCCGATCATCCTCGAGCGGATGGAATTCCCCGAGCCCGTGATCGAGCTGTCGGTGGAACCCAAGACCAAGGCCGACCAGGAGAAGATGGGCGTCGCGCTCAATCGCCTGGCGCGCGAAGATCCGTCGTTCCGCGTGTCTTCAGACAATGAGAGCGGCCAGACCATCATCAAGGGCATGGGCGAGCTCCATCTCGAGATCCTGGTCGATCGCATGAAGCGCGAGTTCAAGGTCGAGGCGAATATCGGCGCACCGCAGGTCGCCTATCGCGAATCGCTCAGCCGCAAGGTCGATGTCGATTATACCCACAAGAAGCAGTCGGGCGGCTCGGGCCAGTTCGGCCGCATCAAGATCACGGTCGAGCCGGGCGAGCGCGGCCAGGGCGTGATCTTCGTCGACGAGGTCAAGGGCGGCAACGTGCCGCGCGAATATATCCCGTCGGTGGAAAAGGGCATTCGCGAGATCGCGGCGACTGGCTCGAAGATCGGCTTCCCGATCATCGATTTCACCGCGACGCTGACCGACGGCGCCTATCATGACGTCGACTCGTCGGCGCTGGCGTTCGAAATCACGGCCCGCGGCGCGATGCGTGAAGCGGCCCAGAAATCGGGCATCAAGATCCTCGAGCCGATCATGAAGGTCGAGGTCGTGACGCCCGAAGATTATCTGGGCGACGTCATCGGCGATTTGAACAGCCGCCGTGGGCAGATCCAGGGTACGGACAGCCGGGGCAACGCCCAGGTGGTCGAAGCGATGGTTCCGCTCGCCAATATGTTCGGTTATGTGAACCAGTTGCGGTCCTTCACCCAGGGCCGTGCTCAGTACTCGATGCAGTTCAGCCACTATGACGAGGTTCCCGCGAACGTCGCCGAAGAGGTTGTGGCAAAGCTGGCATAAGTAAAAAAACCTGCTATGGGCGCGCTCCGCGAGAAGGGGCGTGCTCCCTCACTCCCAACATTTTCGAAGCAAGGTAGGAAACATGGCGAAGGCTAAATTTGAGCGGACGAAGCCGCACTGCAATATCGGCACCATCGGACACGTCGACCATGGCAAGACGTCGCTCACGGCCGCCATCACCAAGGTCCTCGCCGAAACCGGCGGCGCGACCTTCGTCGACTATGCGAATATCGACAAGGCTCCCGAGGAGCGCGAGCGCGGCATCACCATCTCGACCGCGCACGTCGAGTATGAGACCCAGGCGCGTCACTATGCCCACGTCGATTGCCCGGGCCACGCCGATTATGTGAAGAACATGATCACCGGCGCCGCGCAGATGGACGGCGGCATTCTCGTCGTCTCCGCGACCGACGGCCCGATGCCGCAGACCCGCGAGCACATCCTGCTCGCACGCCAGGTCGGCGTGCCGCAGCTCGTCGTGTTCATGAACAAGGTCGACCTGGTCGACGACGCCGAGATCCTCGAGCTCGTCGAGCTCGAAATCCGCGAGCTGCTCTCGTCCTACGATTTCGACGGCGACAACATCCCCGTCATCCAGGGTTCGGCGGTTTGCGCGCTCAACGGCACCAAGCCCGAGATCGGCCATGACGCCGTTCTCAAGCTGATGCAGGCTGTCGACACGTTCATCCCGCAGCCCGATCGTCCGCTGGACAAGCCGTTCCTGATGCCGATCGAAGACGTGTTCTCGATCTCGGGTCGCGGCACGGTCGTCACCGGCCGCGTCGAGACCGGCGTCGTCAAGGTTGGCGAGGAAGTCGAGATCGTCGGCCTCATCGACACCAAGAAGACCGTCGTCACCGGCGTCGAGATGTTCCGCAAGCTGCTCGACAGCGGCCAGGCGGGCGACAATATCGGCGCGCTGCTCCGCGGCGTTGGTCGTGACGACGTCGAGCGTGGTCAGGTCCTCTGCAAGCCGGGCTCGATCAAGCCGCACACCGAATTCTCGTCGGAAGTCTACGTGCTGTCGAAGGAAGAGGGTGGCCGTCACACGCCGTTCTTCGCCAACTACCGCCCGCAATTCTACTTCCGCACGACCGACGTGACCGGCGAAGTTGTCCTCCCCGAGGGCACCGAGATGGTCATGCCGGGCGACAACGTGAAGCTGGGCGTCAAGCTGATCGCGCCGATCGCGATGGAGCAGGGCCTCCGCTTCTCGATCCGCGAAGGCGGTCGTACCGTCGGCGCCGGGGTTGTCAGCGCGATCACCGCGTAATATAAGTATGTTAGTTGAACCGGCTGATTCCCTCGGGAATCGGCCGGTTTGCTTTTTATGAGAGACCCAAAGCGTCATGCCGGCGGAAGCTGGCACCTCAGGAGGTCAAGCGAGCAGCTTGCCTCACGAGACCGCAGCTTTCGCTGGGGGTGACGCCCGAGGGTCATCAGGCTCTTTCGCATCGGTAGGAACCATGGACAGCAATATCCGCATTCGCCTGAAGGCGTTCGATCATCGCGTGCTCGATCAGGCAACCGGCGAGATCGCCGACACCGCCCGACGTACCGGCGCGCTTACCCGTGGCCCCATTCCCCTGCCGACGCGCATCGAGAAGTTCACGGTCAACCGTGGCCCGCATATCGACAAGAAGTCGCGCGAGCAGTTCGAGGTGCGCACCTACAAGCGCCTTTTGGACATCGTGCAGCCGACCCCGCAGACCGTTGACGCGCTTATGAAGCTCGACCTCGCCGCGGGTGTTGATGTTGAGATTAAACTCGCGTAAGGCGCGAGCCATCGCCGACGGGGTGATTCACCCGGTCGGCGCTTTTGCTTCCCGCTGAGCCAATCCGGCACGCGGTCGAAGCAAGAAAGCAAGGATACCGAACGCCACTTTCCCTCGGGAAATGACGTTGCCTGCGTCCCCGCTTTCAACAGCTTGGTGATCCGTCACCGACTTGTTGGATATTGGCCCTGGCGGGGCATGCAGTTTCATTGGGCTGGGCTTCGGGACACCGAAGCCTTTTTCGTTGGCAAGCTCCCGGGGCAGCCCAGGAGCCTCTGTTTGGAAGGAATTGGATCATGCGCACTGGCGTGATCGCGAAGAAGGTTGGGATGACCCGGCTGTTCCAGGACGATGGGCGCCACGTGCCCGTCACCGTCCTGCAGCTCGACGGTCTCCAGGTCCTTGCCCGCAAGGAAGTCGATCGTGACGGTTATGTCGCGGTGCAGCTCGGCGCGGGTTCGGCCAAGGCCAAGAATGTTTCCAAGCCGCAGCGCGGCCACTTCGGCAAGGCCGAGGTGGAGCCCAAGGCTTATGTCGCCGAATTCCGCGTGACCGAGGACAATCTCCTCGACGTCGGCGCGGAGATTTCGGCCGAGCATTTCGTCGCCGGCCAGATGGTCGACATCCAGGGTCGCACCCAGGGCAAGGGCTTCCAGGGCGGCATGAAGCGCTGGGGCTTCGGCGGTCTGCGCGCCACCCACGGCGTCTCCGTCTCGCACCGCTCGCTCGGTTCGACGGGCCAGCGCCAGGATCCGGGCAAGGTCTTCAAGAACAAGAAGATGGCCGGCCACATGGGTGACAAGAACCGCACCCAGCAGAATCTCGAGATCGTCCGTACCGACGCCGAGCGCGGCCTTCTCTTCGTCAAGGGCTCGGTGCCCGGCTCGAAGGGCGGCTGGGTTCTGGTGAAGGACGCGGTCAAGGAGCCGGCGCACAAGCATGCGCCCCGTCCGGCCGGCCTGAAGGCCGCCGCCAACATCAACAACGCTCCCGCCGAGACGCCGGCCGAAACCGTCGCCGCTCCGGAAGCGACCGAAGGGCAGGAGGGCTGATCATGAAGGTTCAGGTCAAGAACCTCGATGGCTCGACCGCCAAGGGCGACATCGAACTTAACGACGAGATTTTCGGCGTAGAGCCGCGTGCGGACATCCTGCACCGCGTCGTCACCTGGCAGCTCGAGAAGCGTCGCGGCACCGCCCGCGGCACCCGCGAGCGCGCCGACGTCGCGCGGTCGGGCAAGAAGCTCGGTCGCCAGAAGGGCGGCGGTACCGCCCGTCACGGCGATCGCCGCGCTCCCATCTTCGTCGGCGGCGGCAAGGCTCACGGCGCCCGCGTTCGCGACTTCAATCCGTCGCTGAACAAGAAGGTTCGTGCGCTCGGCCTCAAGATGGCGCTCTCGGCCAAGGCCAAGGACGGCAGCCTGATCGTTCTGAACGGTCTCGACGTCGAAGAGGGCAAGACCAAGACGCTCGCCGCGCTGCTCGCCAAGCTGGGCTTCGGCAACAAGGCGCTGGTGATCGACGGCGATGCACTCAACGTCAGCTTCGCCAACGCTTCGGGCAACCTGCGCGGCGTCAATCTGATGCCGGCGGTCGGCGCAAACGTCTACGACATCCTCAATCATGACACGCTGGTGCTGACGCGCGCCGCCGTTGAGAAATTGGAGGCGCGTTTCAATGGCTAAGAAGCCTGCCAAAGCGGCGGTCGACAACCGCCATTACGACGTGGTGCTCGCGCCGCACATCACCGAAAAGTCGACTCTGCTCTCCGAGCATAATGCAGTCGTCTTCAAGGTTGCGAACGACGCGACCAAGCCCGAAATCAAGGCGGCGGTGGAGGCGTTGTTCAACGTCACCGTGACCGGCGTCAACACGATGGTCACCAAGGGCAAGACCAAGCGCTGGAAGGGTGCTCCCTACAAGCGTTCGGATGCCAAGAAGGCGGTCGTGACCCTGGCTGAAGGCCAGTCGATCGATATTACCGCGGGGATTCAGTAATGGCTCTCAAGAATTACAACCCGACGAGCCCGGCTCGCCGCGGCCTGATCCTGATCGACCGCTCCGGCCTGTACAAGGGCAAGCCGGTCAAGTCGCTCACGGTCGGCCTGACCAAGTCCGGCGGTCGCAACAACCAGGGCCACGCCACCGCGCGCGGCATTGGCGGCGGCCACAAGCAGAAGTACCGCTTCATCGACTTCAAGCGTCGCAAGTGGGACCAGCCTGCGACCGTCGAGCGGATCGAATATGATCCCAATCGTTCGGCCTTCATCGCGCTGGTGAAGTATGAGGATGGCGAGCTCGCCTACATCATCGCGCCGCAGCGTCTGGCCGTCGGCGACAGCATCGTCGCCGCCAAGAAGGTCGACGTGAAGCCCGGCAATGCGATGGAGATCGGCCAGGCTCCGGTCGGCACGATCGTCCACAATGTCGAGATGAAGCCCGGCAAGGGCGGTCAGATCGCACGCGCGGCGGGCACTTATGTGCAGATCGTCGGCCGTGACCGCGGCATGGTGATGGTTCGCCTGAACTCGGGCGAGCAGCGTTATGTCCGTTCGGATTGCATGTGCACCGTCGGTGCCGTGTCGAACCCGGACAATGGCAACCAGAATCTGGCCAAGGCCGGCCGCAATCGCTGGCTCGGCTATCGTCCGCTCAGCCGCGGCGTCGCCAAGAACCCGGTCGATCACCCGCACGGCGGTGGTGAAGGCCGGACCTCGGGCGGCCGTCACCCGGTCACCCCGTGGGGCAAGCCGACCAAGGGGCACCGCACCCGTAAGAACAAGTCGACGGATAAGATGATCATCCGTTCGCGTCACGCGAGGAAGAAGTAATGGCTCGCTCTGTCTGGAAAGGCCCGTTCGTCGAACTGAGCCTGCTGAAGAAGGCCGAATCGGCGCAGGATGGTGGCGCCCGTGGCGCGATCAAGACCTGGTCGCGTCGCTCGACCATCCTGCCGCAGTTCGTCGGCCTGACCTTCAACGTCTATAACGGCCGCAAGTTCGTGCCGGTATCGGTCAACGAAGACATGGTCGGCATGAAGCTCGGCGAGTTCGCGCCCACGCGCTACTTCCCGGGCCACGCCGCCGACAAGAAGGGCAAGCGCTGATGAGCAAGCCAGCATCCCCCCGCAAGGTCGGCGACAAGGAAGCCCTTGCCGTTGCGACCTCCGTCCGTGGCAGCCCGCAGAAGCTGAACCTCGTCGCGGGCCTGATCCGCGGCAAGAAGGTCGGCGACGCGCTCAACATCCTCGCTTTCTCCAAGAAGTCGATGGCGGTTGACGTTCGCAAGTGCCTCGCTTCCGCGGTCGCCAACGCCGAGAACAACCACAATCTCGACGTCGACGCGCTGGTCGTGAAGGAAGCTTCGGTCGGCAAGGGCCTCGTCATGAAGCGCTTCGCCACCCGCGCGCGTGGCCGCAGCGCCCGCATCGTCAAGCCGTTCAGCCGCCTTCGCGTGGTCGTCCGCGAGCAGGAAGAAGCATAATGGGTCAGAAATCCAATCCCATCGGCATGCGGTTGCAGATCAACCGCACCTGGGACAGCCGCTGGTATGCCGAGGGCGAGAGCTACGCCAAGCTTCTGCTCGAGGATCTCAAGATCCGTCAGTATATCTTCAAGACGCACCCGCAGGCTGCGATCTCGAAGGTCGTGATTGAGCGTCCGGCGAAGCTCGCCCGCATCTCCATCTATGCCGCGCGCCCCGGCGTGATCATCGGCAAGAAGGGTGCGGACATCGAGAAGCTGCGCAAGACGCTCGGCGCGATGACCGGTTCGGACGTGAGCCTCAACATCGTCGAAATCCGCAAGCCGGAAGTCGACTCGAAGCTCGTCGCCCAGGGTGTCGCCGATCAGCTCGAGCGCCGCATCGCCTTCCGTCGCGCGATGAAGCGCGCGGTGCAGTCGGCGCTGCGTCTCGGTGCCGAGGGCATCCGTATCACTTGCGCCGGCCGTCTGGGCGGCGCTGAAATCGCGCGTACCGAATGGTATCGCGAGGGCCGGGTGCCGCTGCACACGCTGCGCGCGAACGTCGATTATGCCGAGGCCGAGGCGCACACCGCCTATGGCGTGTGCGGCGTCAAGGTCTGGATCTTCAAGGGCGAGATCCTGGGCCATGACCCGCTCGCGCAAGAACGTCTCATGATGGAAGCTCAGACCTCGGGGGTCCGTCCGGCGCGCTGATAGGGTTTCCCTTTCAGTCTGCCTGATCGGCCGTCGTCACGGTGTCAGAAGGTTAGATAAGACATGCTGCAACCGAAGCGCACCAAGTTCCGCAAGGCCCACAAGGGCCGCATCCATGGCGACGCCAAGGGCGGCACCGCGCTCAATTTCGGCGCGTTCGGCCTCAAGGCCATGGAGCCGGATCGTATTACCGCGCGCCAGATCGAGGCGGCTCGCCGCGCGATCACGCGTCACATCAAGCGCCAGGGGCGTTTGTGGATCCGCATCTTCCCCGACATTCCGGTGTCGTCGAAGCCCGCCGAAGTCCGCATGGGCTCGGGCAAGGGCGCGCCCGAATTCTGGGTCGCCCGCGTCAAGCCCGGCCGCATTCTGTTCGAGCTGGACGGCGTTCCGGGCCCGATCGCGCGTGTCGCGTTCGAGCGTGCGATGGAAAAGCTCCCGATCAAGACCAAGGTCGTCGCCCGTCTGGGCGAGTCCGTGCACGAGGCTGAGTAAGAAAATGGCGAAGATTGCCGATCTCAAGGTCGCGACCGACGACCAGCTTTCGACCCAGCTCGGCGAGCTGAAGCGTGAGCAGTTCAACCTGCGCTTTCAGGCGGCCACCAACCAGCTCGAAAAGCCGAGCCGGGTGCGTGAAGTCCGCCGCACGATCGCGCAGATCAAGACGTTGCAGACCGAGCGTTCGCGCTCGGCTGCCAAGTAAGGAGTCCACAGAATGCCGAAGCGCGTGCTGACGGGCACTGTGGTGTCCGACAAGACCGACAAGACGGTGGTGGTACTGGTCGAGCGGCGGGTGAAGCACCCGCTCTATGGCAAGATCATCAAGCGTTCGAAGAAATATCATGCCCATGACGAGGGCAACACGTTCAAGGAAGGGCAGACCGTCCGCATCGAGGAATGCGCGCCGATCTCCAAGCTGAAGACGTGGAAGGTGATCGGCGCAGTCGGCGCCGAGACCGCCGCAGCGTAAGGAAGGACTGACACCATGATTCAGATGCAGTCCACGCTGGACGTTGCAGACAATTCGGGTGCGAAGCGCGTCCAGTGCATCAAGGTGCTGGGCGGCTCCAAGCGCCGTTTCGCGAGCGTGGGCGACGTCATCGTCGTCTCGATCAAGGAAGCCGCGCCCCGCGCCAAGGTCAAGAAGGGCGACGTTCACCGCGCGGTGATCGTTCGTACCGCCAAGGACATCAATCGTCCCGACGGCTCGACCATCCGCTTCGACGGCAATGCCGCCGTTCTCATCAACAAGAATAGCGGGGAGCCGATCGGCACCCGTATCTTCGGCCCGGTCGTCCGCGAGCTTCGCGCCGCCGGCCACATGAAGATCATTTCGCTTGCGCCCGAGGTGCTGTGATGGCTGCTGCCAAGATCAAGAAGGGTGACCGCGTGATCGTCCTGTCCGGCAAGGACAAGGGCAAGACCGGCGACGTCACCAAGGCGATGCCCAAGGAGGGCAAGGTGATCGTGTCCGGCGTCAACGTCGCGACCCGCCACCGCAAGCCGAGCCAGGCCAACCCGCAGGGTGGCCTGGAGCGTCGCGAGGCTCCGATGCATGTCTCCAAGGTCGCGATCGCGACCAAGGATGGCAAGCCGACCCGCGTTCGCTTCGAAACCCAGGACGGCAAGAAGGTTCGCGTCGCCGTCAAGACCGGGGAGAAGATCGATGGCTGATGCTTACAAGGCTCGGCTGCAGAAGCTGTACGAGGACAAGATCGTCGCAGCGATGACCGAGAAGTTCGGTTACAAGAACGTCATGCAGGTGCCCCGGCTCGAGAAGATCGTGCTGAACATGGGCGTCGGCGAAGCGACGCAGGACAAGAAGAAGGTCGAGCAGGCCGCGGGCGAGATGACCCAGATCGCCGGCCAGAAGGCCGTCGTGACCAAGGCCAAGAAGTCGATCGCGCAGTTCAAGCTGCGTGAAGGCATGCCGATCGGTTGCAAGGTCACGCTGCGCCGCGAGCGGATGTACGAGTTCCTCGACCGCTTCGTGACGATCGCCCTGCCGCGCGTCCGCGATTTCCGCGGCCTGAACGACAAGGCGTTCGACGGCCGTGGCAATTATGCGACCGGCCTGAAGGAGCAGCTGATCTTCCCGGAGATCAGCTACGACCAGGTCGACAAGGTCCGCGGCATGGACGTGATCATCACGACCACCGCCAACACCGACGACGAAGCGCGCGAGCTGCTTCGCCTGTTCGGTTTCCCGTTCCCGCAGCCGGTTGCCGAGAAGCAGGCTGCGTAATCTATCCCGTCACCCGGCCCGGCCGGGTGAAATTTAGGACTTAAGTCGATGGCGAAACTGAGTTCGATCAACAAGAACGAGCATCGCAAGAAGCTCGTGAAGAAATATGCGGGCAAATATGCCCGGCTGAAGGCGGTCGCGAACGACGAGTCGCTCGACGAGACCGAGCGCCTGATCGCGCGGCTGAAGCTGGCCGAGATTCCCCGCAACGGGAACCCGACCCGCGTTCGCAACCGCTGCGCGATCACCGGTCGTCCGCGCGCTGTCTATCGCAAGTTCGGCCTGGCGCGCGTCATGCTGCGCCACCTGGCGACCCGCGGGATGATCCCCGGCGTGGTCAAGTCGAGCTGGTAAGGGCCTAGAATATGTCGATCACTGATCCCCTGGGCGATCTGCTCACCCGCATCCGCAACGGCCAGCGTGCCCGCAAGGACAGCGTCACGTCGCCGGCTTCGAAGCTGCGCGCTCGCGTGCTCGATGTGCTGCAGCGCGAAGGCTATATCCGCGGTTATTCCGAAGAGAAGCTGGGAGACCATCCCGGCCTGCGCATCGAGCTGAAATATTTCGAGGGCCAGCCCGCGATCCAGCACGTTGCGCGTGTCTCCAAGCCTGGCCGCCGCGTCTATTCGGGTTCCAAGGAACTGCCGCGTATTCGCAACGGCCTTGGCATCACCATCGTCTCGACGCCCCGTGGCGTTCTGTCCGACGCGGAAGCGCGCGACCAGAACGTGGGCGGCGAAGTGCTTGCGGAGGTGTTCTGATGAGCCGCATCGGTAAGCGTCCGGTCCCCGTTCCGGCGGGCGTCACGGCAAATATCGAGGGCAAGGTCCTGACCGTGAAGGGCGCCAAGGGCACCCTTACGCTCGATCTCGCCGAAGAGGTGACCTATGATGTCGGCGACGCCGGCATCACCGTCACCCCCGCCAACGATACCAAGCGTGCACGCTCTTTCTGGGGCATGCAGCGGACCCTGGTTCAGAACCTGATCACCGGCGTGACGGAGGGCTATACCAAGCAGCTCCAGATCACCGGCGTCGGCTATCGCGCCAACGTTCAGGGCAAGAACCTGAAGCTGCAGCTCGGCTATAGCCACGATGTCGATTATGCGATCCCGGAAGGGATCACGATCGCAACGCCCGATCAGACCACGGTCAACATTTCGGGCATCGACAAGCAGAAGGTCGGCCAGGTGGCCGCGGAGATCCGCCGCTGGCGTAAGCCCGAACCCTATAAGGGCAAGGGTATCAAATACGCCGGCGAGTTCATCTTCCGCAAGGAAGGGAAGAAGAAGTAATGAGCAAGGGTCTTTCTCCTTTCGAGAAGCGCCGTCGGCGTGTCCGCACCGCGCTTCGTGCCCGTGGCGGCCTCCGCCCGCGCCTGTCGGTGCATCGCTCCGGCAAGCATATCTACGCGCAGGTGATCGATGATGCGGCGGGCACCACCGTCGCAGCCGCCTCGACGTTGGAAAAGGACGTGCGCGCCACGTCCGGTGCCAACATCGATGCAGCCCAGTCGGTCGGCAAGCGCGTCGCCGAGCGGGCCAAGGCCGCCGGCGTGACCGCCGTGGTCTTCGATCGCGGTGGCTTCCTGTTCCACGGGCGCGTCAAGGCGCTCGCCGATGCCGCCCGCGAAGGCGGATTGGAGTTCTAAATGGCTGACGAAGTTCAGAACGAGGCCCCCGTGGCCGACGCCCCCGTGGCGACCGAAGGCGCACCGCGCGAAGCGCGTGGCGGCCGTGGCCGTGGCCGTGGCGGCAACGACAATCGCAGCGGTGGCGGCCGTGGCCGTGACGGCCGTGGCCGTCGCGACGACCGCAACAAGAACGATGACGGCGGCGAAGAGCTGGTCGAGAAGCTGGTTCACATCAACCGCGTCTCGAAGACGGTGAAGGGCGGCAAGCGCTTCGGCTTTGCGGCACTCGTCGTCGTCGGCGACGGCGCCGGCCGGGTCGGCTTCGGCCATGGCAAGGCGCGCGAAGTGCCGGAAGCCATTTCCAAGGCGACCGCAGCCGCGAAGAAGGCGATGATCCGCGTCGCGCTCAAGGACGGCCGCACGCTCCATCATGATGGCCTCGGCCATTTCGGTGCGGGCCGCGTGACGGTCCGCTCGGCGCCCGCCGGTACCGGCATCATCGCCGGTGGCCCGATGCGTGCCGTGTTCGAGAGCCTGGGCGTGCATGACGTGGTGACCAAGTCGGTCGGCACGAGCAATCCCTACAACATGATCCGTGCGACCTTCGAAGCACTTCGCGAGCAGACGAGCCCCCGCTCGGTTGCGCAGCGTCGTGGCAAGAAGATCGCTGACCTGCTGCGTCGCAGCGGTGCCTCTGTCGAGGTTGCCGAAGCCGACGCCGCGGCCGTGGTGGAGTAAGCACGATGGCGAAGGCCACCAGCAAGACGATCAAGGTCACCCAGACGGGTTCGCCGATCCGCCGCGATGCCAGCCAGCGTGCAACGCTGATCGGCCTCGGGCTCAACAAGATGCACAAGACCCGCGAGCTGCAGGACAGCCCAGAGGTCCGCGGCATGATCCGCAAGGTGCAGCATATGGTGAAGGTGGAGGGCTAAAGCCTTCCCCTTCCACCTTCCTCGTCATCCCCGCGAAGGCGGGGATCCATATTCCCGATGGGGGACATGGAGTTGCGAGGTTGGGGCTTATGGATTCCCGCCTTCGCGGGAATGACAGACTGAGAGGGGGATATCCCCTCTTGCGCGACAAAAGCGAAAGCGAGTGCAGATTATGAAGCTCAATGAGATCAAGGACAATGCAGGCTCCCGCAAGGGCCGGATGCGCGTCGGACGCGGCATCGGCTCGGGCAAGGGCAAGACCGCCGGTCGTGGCCAGAAGGGCCAGAAGAGCCGTGAGGGCGTGTCCATCAACGGGTTCGAGGGCGGCCAGATGCCGCTCCACATGCGGATCCCGAAGCGCGGCTTCAACAATATCTTCGCCAAGGATTTCGCCGAAGTGAATCTGGGCCAGATCCAGAAGCTGGTCGAAGCCAAGAAGCTCGATGGCAAGGCCGTAATCGATCACGCCGCACTCAAGGCGGCCGGCGTCGGCCGCGGCGGCAAGAACGGCGTGCGCATCCTCGCCAAGGGCGATTTCTCGTCCAAGCTCAGCTTCAACGTCGCGGGCGTGTCCAAATCGGCGCGCGAGGCGATCGAGAAAGCGGGCGGTTCGGTTTCGGTGATCGAGGTGGTCGCGGCCGCCGACAAGGCCAAGGCCAAGAAGGGCCAGACGCTCGCGGCCAAGAAGGCCGCGAAGGCCTGAAGCCACTGCGGCTTAGACAAGCACAGATCAGCCACTATATGGAGCGGCGGAGGCGGGGATACTGCCCCGCCGCTCTTTGTTTATCCGGGGTTCGATAAAGTCCGATGGCATCAGCAGCCGAACAACTGGCAGCAAACGGCAGTCTGTCGCAATTTGCGAAGGCGACCGATCTCAAGAAGCGTCTCTGGTTCACGCTGGGCGCGCTCATTGTGTTTCGCTTGCTGTCCTACGTGCCGCTGCCGGGAATCGATCCGCGCGTGCTTCAGTCGCTCTTCGATACGACGAAGGGCGGGGTGATGGATTTCTTCAACACCTTCACCGGCGGCGCGCTTACCCGCATGTCGATCGTCGCGCTGGGTGTGATGCCGTACATCACCGCGTCGATCGTGGTGCAGCTCGCCACCTCGCTTTCGCCGTCGCTCGCGTCGATCAAGAAAGAAGGCGAGAGCGGGCGCAAGAAGCTCAATCAATATACGCGCTACGGCACGGTATTGCTGACGGCGATCCAGGGTTTCGTCATCTCAGCGGGGCTTGAAGCCTGGAAAACCAGCACCGGCCAGAGCGCGGTGATCGTCGATCCGCTGCTGTTCCGCGCGACCACCGTCGTCACGCTGGTCGGGGGCACGATGTTCCTGATGTGGCTGGGCGAGCAGATCACGACCCGCGGCATCGGCAACGGCGTCAGCCTGATCATCATGGCGGGCATCATCGCCAACATCCCGACAACGGTCGCAGGCGAGCTTGAGGCGGCGCGCGCGGGCGCGACATCGCCCTTGCTCGTGCTCGGCGGCTTCGCGCTGGTGGTCGGCCTGATCCTGTTCATCTGCTTCATGGAGCGCGCGCAGCGGCGCGTGCTGATCCAATATCCCAAACGCCAGACAGCGCGCGGGATGATGCAGGCCGACAAGAGCCATTTGCCGCTCAAGATCAACACCGCCAACGTGATCCCGCCGATCTTCGCGTCGTCGCTGCTCGCGCTGCCGCTGACGATCACCCAGTTCGCGGGCAAGCACATCAACGGCGAGAGCAAGTGGGGCGATTTCATCATCGCGCTCAACCAGTATATCGGGCGCGATACGCCGCTCTATTTCGCGCTCTATGCGGCTGGCATCATCTTCTTCTCCTTCTTCTACACCGCTGTGGTGTTCAATCCGGAGGAGACGGCGGACAATCTGAAGCGCTATGGCGGCTTCATCCCCGGCATTCGCCCGGGCAAGAGCACCGAAACCTATCTCGATTATGTGCTGACGCGCATCACCGTGATCGGCGCTGCCTATCTGACCGCGATCTGCGTCGTGCCGGAAATCTTCATCCCGCGCTCGACCGTGGGCTTCGGCGGCACCAGCCTGCTGATCGTGGTCAACGTCACGATCGACACCGTGACGCAGATCCAGAGCCACCTGCTCGCGCATCAATATGGCGACCTCATCAAGAAGGCGCGCCTCAAGGGAGGACTGCGTCGATGAAGCTGCTGATCCTGCTCGGGCCCCCGGGGGCGGGGAAGGGGACGCAGGCGCAGTTGCTGATGAGCCGTCACGGGCTCGTCCAGCTTTCGACCGGCGACATGTTGCGGGCTGCGGTCAAGGCCGGGACCGAGGTCGGGCTCAAGGCCAAGGCGATCATGGATGCGGGGCAGCTCGTTCCCGACGACGTCGTGACCGCGCTGATCGCCGAACAGCTCGACAAGCAGGCGCATGCGCCGGGCTTCATCTTCGACGGCTATCCGCGCACCCAGGCACAGGCCGAGGCGCTCGACCGGCTGCTCGGCGAGCGCAATCTCAAGCTCGACCATGTGATCGAGCTGACCGTCGACGAGGAGGCATTGGTCGAGCGGATCGCCGGCCGCTTCACCTGCGCGCGCTGCAACGAAGGCTATCACGACACATTCAAGCTGCCGAAGGTGTCGGGCGTGTGCGACGTGTGCGGCTCGACCGAATTCAAGCGCCGCCCGGACGACAATGCCGAGACGGTGCGCGCGCGGCTGCAGGTCTATCGCGCCGACACCGCACCGATCCTGCCTTATTATGAAGCGAAGGGCATCGTTGCCCGCGTCGATGGCATGGCGGATATTCCCCATGTCTCCGAGGCGATCGAGGCCATTCTGGCGCAGGACACGCTACCCACCGTCTGACGGCGAAGCTCAAAAAAAGGCCGGGGAAATTCCCGGCCTTTTTTCTTTGCTGTAAGATCCGCTCAGGCGAAGCTGAACTTGCGCGACCTGGCGCGGAGCGCTCCCCCGATCATGCCGAAACCGCCGAGCATCATCGCCCACGAAGCGGGTTCGGGCGCGGGGGTGGTGGTCACTGCATCCAGGACCGCGAAGCTCGAAAGGCCGTTGTCGACGTGATTGGCAACACCCAGCAGGAGGGTATAATTGCCGGCGGTCGGCGCGGTGAAGCTGAAATGGGTCCAGCCGCTGCTGCCGAAATCGCCCACGCTGGCCACGTCCCAAGAGAGCTGATCGATGCCGTTGATCGCCAGATGCGCACTGTCATTGAAAGGCAGATAATCGCTGGCCTTGAAGCCGGCATAGCCGCTCAGCTTTGCGCCGGCGCCGAGGCTGAAAGTCTGCGACAGCGTGCTTTCGACATCCATGCCGAGACCGGCATCGACATGCGCGAAATACCCACCGCTGACCGCCGTATAGCCATTATAAAGGCTGACCGAGCCGCTGAACGGCGTGTTGACCGTCCAGTCGGTGAGATCCTGGGTTTCGAAATCGCCATTGCCGGCGATTGCCGGCGCGGCGGACATGGCAGCCAGCGCGAACGGCGCGAGCATCTTGATCAAGGCAAGTTTACGCATACATTCCCCCACAATTCCCGGATCTTCGACCAGCGAATGCCCCGGAGCACGCCCCGACGTGCCTAACGAATGGTTGATATAGCTCGTTTCGGGGGGAAGCAGAAGCAACAAAGGTGGTTAAGCCCCGGCGGTGCTCAAAACGGCGACAACGCAAGGCGTTGTGCGCACCTGCTTGACACTCTGCGCGACTCTGCCTACCTAGCCTCCATCCCACGAACCCGGTTTCCGGCGGCGCTCTTGCGCGCGCCGCATTTTCGCTGTTTCGGGGGTTGAAAGCGTCGAGATGGGGCGGCGGCCAACCGCCCTGTGGAGCAGGAGAAAAAGAAGCTCATGGCACGTATCGCGGGTGTGAATATCCCGACCAACAAGCGCGTCGAAATCGCGCTTACCTATATCCACGGCATCGGCCCGGCCAAAGCCAAGGAAATCACCGCCAAGCTCGGCATCGAGCCGCAGCGTCGCGTCCAGGATCTGTCGGACCAAGAAGTCCTCCAGATTCGCGAGACGATCGACGCGGGCTATAGTGTCGAGGGTGATCTTCGTCGTCAGGTGGCGATGAACATCAAGCGGCTGATGGATCTGGCCTGCTACCGCGGCCTGCGCCATCGCAAGGGCCTGCCGGTTCGCGGCCAGCGCACGCATACCAATGCGCGCACCCGCAAGGGCAAGGCCAAGCCGATCGCCGGCAAGAAGAAGTAATCGGCCGGTTACGAGCCGGTTCGCCGGCTCCCGGTCCTTGCAGATAGGGATATAGTTTATGGCACGCGAACCTCAGCGCATTAAGCGGCGCGAGCGCAAGAACATCACCGCCGGCGTCGCGCATGTGAACGCCAGCTTCAACAACACCATGATCACGATCACGGATGCCCAGGGCAATGCGATCAGCTGGTCTTCGGCCGGCATGATGGGCTTCAAGGGCTCACGCAAGTCGACCCCGTACGCGGCTCAGGTCGCGGCCGAGGATGCGGGCAAGAAGGCTGCCGAGCACGGCGTCCGTACGCTCGAGGTCGAGGTCAAGGGTCCGGGTTCGGGCCGCGAGAGTGCGCTCCGCGCGCTCCAGGCCGTTGGTTTCCACATCACGTCGATCCGCGACGTGACGTCGATCCCGCACAATGGCGTGCGTCCGTCCAAGCGGCGTCGCGTCTAAAGCCTGCTTTTCCGGGGCTTCGTCCAGCCCCGTAGTCGTTTGAATTTCCGGCCGCAGCGGACGCGCCGCGGCCCCAGCCCCGAGGGGACCATGATGGCCATCAATGCCAAGAACTGGCAGGAACTGAAGAAGCCCGTCGCGCTCGACAAGAAGGGCGGCGGGGACAGCAAGCGCAAGGCGACGTTCGTCGCCGAGCCGCTCGAGCGTGGCTTCGGCCTGACGCTCGGCAACGCGCTGCGGCGTGTGCTGCTCTCTTCGCTGCAGGGCGCTGCGGTGACCTCGATCAAGATCGAGAATGTGCTGCACGAATTTTCGAGCCTTGCCGGTGTGCGTGAAGACGTGACCGACATGGTGCTCAACGTGAAGCAGATCGCGCTTCGCATGCAGGGTGAGGGCGCCAAGCGCCTCCAGCTCTCCGCCACCGGCCCGGCCGAGGTGAAGGCTGGCGACATCGTCACTTCGGGCGATATCGAGGTCATGAATCCCGAGCTGGTGATCTGCCACCTCGACGAGGGCGCGACGCTCAACATGGAGCTCACCGCCCAGTCGGGTAAGGGCTATGTCCCGGCGGCTGCCAACCGTCCGGCCGACGCGCCGATCGGCCTGATCCCGATCGATGCGCTTTATTCGCCGGTGCGCCAGGTCGCGTACAAGGTCGAGAATACCCGCGTCGGGCAGGAGCTCGATTACGACAAGCTCACGCTGACGCTCGAGACCGACGGCACGATCACGCCGGAGGACGCGCTCGCTTATTCCGCGCGCATCCTGCAGGACCAGCTCCAGCTGTTCGTGCATTTCGACGAAGGCATGGTCGCCTCGGCTCCGTCCGCGACCTCGGCGATGGCTCCGATCGGCGGCAGCGCCGAGCCGGAAACCAATTCGAACCAGCTCAACCGCTTCCTGCTCAAGAAGGTGGACGAGCTCGAGCTTTCGGTGCGATCGGCCAATTGCCTCAAGAACGACAACATCATCTATATCGGCGATCTGGTTCAGAAGACCGAGGCCGAGATGCTGCGCACGCCGAATTTCGGCCGCAAGTCGCTCAACGAGATCAAGGAAGTCCTCGCTTCGATGGGGTTGCGCCTGGGGATGGAAATTCCCGGCTGGCCGCCTGAGAATATCGAGGAAATGGCCAAGAAGCTCGAACAGGAATTCTGACGGGGCGGGCGCATCGCGCCCGACCACGTCATCCCGGCGGAGGCCGGGATCGCAGGAGGCTTTTCCAGCCTTCGCTAAAAATTCAGCGGCCCCGGCCTCCGCCGGGGCAACGGGTTAATGGCGGTGGCCCTATTCACCGCCTGGCTGGGGTTACCTCATACGGGCCCCTGACGAACGAAGGAAAAGAACCATGCGTCATCGTGTCGGCGGCCGTAAGCTGCAGCGCACCTCCTCCCACCGCACCGCCTTGTTCCGCAACCAGGCGGCGGCGCTCATCAAGCATGAGCAGATCACGACCACACTCGCCAAGGCGAAGGAGCTTCGCCCCTATGTCGAGAAGCTGGTCACGCTCGCCAAGAAGGGTGGCCTTTCCAATCGCCGTCTCGCGCACGGCCGTTTGATGGACGAGACCCAGCTGGTGAAGCTGTTCGACGTGATTGCGGCGCGTTACGCGGACCGCAACGGCGGCTACACCCGCGTCATCAAGGCCGGCACCCGCGCGTCGGATGCCGCATCGATGGCGGTGATCGAGTTCGTCGACCGCGACGTCTCGGCCAAGGGCCAGGATTCAGGCCCGGTCATGGACGAGGATTCCGAAGCCGCCTGATCGGCGGTCTAGATCTACGAGATAGGAGAAGGCCTCGGCGAAAGCCGGGGCCTTTTTCCTGGCTGCCTCAGTCGAAGATGATGCGACGGCTGTCAGGGCTTAGCCGGTCTTGCCCTTACCCGCTCAAGCGACGGCGCGGCAGCCTGCGCCGACGGCGCGCTGGATGTCCTCGTCGCTCGGCATCGGCTGCTCGATCACGCAGCGCAGCCCGAGCGCGTCGAAGCCATGGACCTGCCTTGCCGTGGCGAACACCGCCACCGCATCCGCGCGTGTTTCAATTCCCTTTTGTTCGCCCGGAGGAATCGCCACCGGTGAACCGAACTGGCCGCCATAGGACGAACCGACGAGCATTCCGTTCGGATCGACGATGCTGATCTTGAGCCCCATTTCCGCAGCTGGGTTGTGCCAATCGGCGGCGTGCAGCACATCGGCCATCAGCGCTTCCCAGTCGAATTCCAGATAGAGCACGCCGTCCGGGCGGCGTCCCGGGCCGGGATTGATCGCCTTTACGAACACCAGCACGGCGTGGTTGTTCGACCACGGATTGAGCCACACCTCGTCGGTGAACCACTCATCCTCTTCGGTGCTCCGCATCGCGCGGCTGAACTGGGGGGCATTCGAGAAATCGTTGACCAGCACGCTCGCGCGCGGATCCTCCGAAAAGAGCGCTTTGCCATCGGCGGAAACGACGAAGGCGTTCAGATATTGGCCGGATGCCCGCCGCAGCACACGTAAGCGTTCTACCGCGCGCATCGTCGCGTCATGGTTCGGGCTGTGGGTCGCCTCCACGATCGACGGTTCGCTGGCCAGCAGGCAGAGATGCGACCCCTGCATCGCCAGCGTGCGCGCGATCTGCTGCATGATCGATTGGGCGAGGTCGATCAGGCGGGCGCCCTCGATCTCCGCCAGCATTTCGTCAGCGAAGCGGGCGCCGAGCGCCAGCCGATCCAATACATCCTCGCGAAAGGCGGCGGCCGAGTTGCGGGCCTGCGACGCGAGCGCCTTCACCTCCTGCGCCACGATCGAAAAGCCGCGGCCCGCCTCTCCCGAACGCGCCGCTTCGATCGTCGCGTTGAGGGCAAGCAGGTTGGTGCGCGTCGCGATCCGCTCATTATCGGCGGCATAATGCTTCACGTCATCGCTCAGCATGGTGAGTAGGGTTCTGATTCGACGCGGCATTCAGCGGCTCCCAGGGATAGAGGGAGGCATCGTCGAAAATAGTTAACAGTCCCTCAACCTTGCCGCGCCGCAACAAGTTTTCGGTCTCGTCTGGACAAGTTTTCCCCTCCTCCTTATCCGCCGCCCATGAGCGTCACCCCCACAGACTGTATCCTGATCGTCGACTTCGGCAGCCAGGTCACCCAGCTGATCGCGCGCCGGGTGCGCGAGGCCGGCGTCTATAGCGAGATCGCGCCGTTCAACGCCGCAGAGGCAGCGTTTGAGCGGCTCCAGCCAAAAGGGATCATCTTTTCGGGCGGTCCGTCATCAGTGATGTGGGACGACAGCCCGCGCGCGCCGCAGCACTTCTTCGCGTCCGGCCTGCCGATCCTCGCCATCTGCTACGGCCAGCAAACGATGGCGCATCAATTGGGCGGCCGGGTTGCGCCATCCGACAATCGCGAGTTCGGCCGCGCATTCATCGACGTAGTCGGCGAATCGGCCTTGTTCGACGGCCTCTGGAAGGTTGGCGAGAGCCATCAGGTCTGGATGAGCCATGGCGATCGGGTCGAGGCGTTGCCCGAAGGCTTCAGCATCGTCGCTCGCTCCGAAGGCGCGCCTTATGCGATCGCGACCGACGAGGCGCGTCGTTTCTATTCGATGATGTTCCATCCCGAAGTGGTGCACACCCCGGACGGCGGTAGATTGATCGCCAATTTCGCGCGCCACGTTTGCGGGCTTGCCGGCGACTGGACGATGGCCGAGTTTCGCGCCGCCAAGATTGCGGAGATCCGCGATCAGGTGGGCGACAGACGCGTGATTTGTGGTCTGTCCGGCGGCGTCGACAGCGCGGTTGCGGCGGTACTGATCCATGAGGCGATCGGCGATCAGCTCACCTGCGTGTTTGTCGATCATGGGCTGATGCGGCTCGGCGAGGCGGAGCAGGTCGTCAGCCTCTTTCGCGAGCATTACGGCATACCGCTCGTCCATGTGGACGCCGAACAGGCTTTCCTGAGCGGGTTGGCCGGGCTCACCGATCCCGAGGCCAAGCGCAAATTCATCGGCAAGACCTTCATCGAGATATTCGATGGCGAGGCGCATAAGATCGGGGGCGCCGATTTCCTTGCCCAGGGCACGCTATATCCCGACGTGATCGAAAGCGTGAGCTTCACCGGCGGGCCTTCGGTCACGATCAAGAGCCACCATAATGTTGGCGGCCTGCCCGAGCGGATGAAGATGCAGCTGGTCGAGCCGCTGCGCGAATTGTTCAAGGACGAGGTCCGCGTGCTCGGGCGGGAACTGGGGCTTCCCGAGGCTTTCGTTGGCCGCCATCCTTTCCCGGGGCCCGGCCTGGCGATCCGCATCCCCGGCGAGGTCACCAAGGAGCGTTGCGACATTCTCCGCAAAGCCGACGCCATCTATCTCGACGAGATACGCCGCGCCGGACTCTACGACGCGATCTGGCAGGCATTCGCGGTGTTGCTGCCGGTCCGCACGGTCGGCGTGATGGGGGATTACCGCACCTATGACAATGTCTGCGCCTTGCGCGCGGTCACCTCAACCGACGGCATGACGGCGGACATTTATCCGTTCGATGCGGCCTTCCTGTCGCGGGTTGCGACCCGGATCGTGAATGAGGTCCAGGGCATCAATCGCGTGGTGTACGATTATACGTCAAAGCCGCCGGGCACGATCGAATGGGAGTAGCAAGTAGAGTGAAATGTCTGGGGGACATTCGGCCGTTCGTCCCTGGGGCGTCGAACAGGCGCCGCAAAGGAGAGAGCGGCCGGCTCCCCTTCCTTGGCCAGGCGCCGTCTAAACCTTTCCGGAATCGGCGTTCCAATCCCTCGCCATGAAGCGCGCTTTCCCTCCGGAGAGCACATGGAGCAGACGTTCGCGATTGCGAAGCCGCGCCTCGTCCGATTTCAGTTGCGCGAAATAGCGCAGCACTTCCTTCTTCCGGCTCGGGATCAGCGCATCCCACGCCTGTTTTGCCCTATCATTGCGTGCAAACGCTTCGCTGAGCCATTCCGGCATAGGATGAACGGGGCCGGCTCTATATTCTTCGTCGAACCCGATCTCCACATCCACCACGTCTCCAACTTTGGTGCCGGAAGCGCTGCGTACCTGCTCGTGGAGATAAAGGTAGAAGCTGCCATCGCCCCTCGGCATCAGGTTGATGCGCCAGGGTATGTCGGGCTTGCCGTTGACCCGGATTCGCACCGGCAGCGGCTTGCGCCAGCCGGGCTTAAGCTGTGATGCGCAGGCGGCGTCGACGACCACGAACGGGTTTATTCCGTTGATGTCGATCCTCGATCGGAAACGCAGTGGCAATTTCGCTGCCGATCCGGCGGATTGGGCCATTCCTGTATCGTGCCATAGGCGCGGCAGGGCTCGCAACGCCCTAGCCGTCATCGGCGGACCGAATGTTGTGCGGTGCCCGACTATAAATCCCGACGGCCGGCCTTTATCATGCTCCGATGAGCTTGAAGATCTACGGCATCAAGAATTGCGATACGATGAAAAAGGCGTTTGCCTGGCTCGATGCCCACGCGATCGCCTATGACTTCCACGATTATAAGAAGCTTGGCGTGAACGAAGCCAACCTCGCCCGCTGGAGCGATGCCGCGGGCTGGGAGAGACTGCTCAACCGCGCGGGAACCACCTTCCGCAAATTGCCCGAGGCGGATCAGCAGGGTTTGACGCGCGACAAGGCAATCGCGCTGATGGTCGCCAATCCGTCGATCATCAGACGGCCGGTCCTCGAGATGGATGACGTGCTGGAAATCGGCTTCAAGCCGGAGCGTTACACCGCCCTTTTCGCCGAATCGGCCTGATCTCACTGCCGCCCAAGCGCGCGAGCGGCTGCGGGATGTAGGGCCTGAATATCAACTCTCCGGGCAGAGCGTCGACATTTGCAGCGTAACGCTCGGGATAATGAAAGCTGTGGTTCTTCTTCCCGCGGGCGGATATATTCTATCCTCGATAGTCGGCTGGGATTGGCGGCTGATCGAGATATGAGTCGGGGAGGACTGCATGACAATCGAACTTAAGCTGCTGGTCTGGTCAGCGGCACTGGCCTTGATTCAAATGCTCGTCGCAGTCGTGGCGGCGATAACCCAAGTCGGGCTCGTGCCGCTGGTCGGCAATCGGGAGAATTTGCCGGCGATGGAAGGATGGGCCGGCCGGGCGCAGCGGGCGCATCGCAACATGCTGGAAAGCCTGGTCATCTTCGCAGCACTCGTGCTTGTGGCGCAGCTTGGGGGCAAGACCAATGCCGCGACGGCGTTCGGCGCCCAATTATTCTTCTGGGGCCGCCTCGCTTATGCACCGACTTACGTGATCGGGGTTCCGTGGCTTCGCACCGGCCTGTGGGCGGTTTCGTTCGTGGGGATGTTACAAATCCTTTCGCAGCTGCTGTAGCGGCGGAGCCGATCATTCTGTCGCGTCGGCGACGGTGCAATTGCCAAGCGGCGCTCAGGAATGCGGCGGATCGACGCTGAGCTGCGTCGCACAGCTTTCGTTCAGCCGGACTCGGCGCTAGAGAGGCTGACCGGCCGTGTGAGAGCGGCATTCCAGGAGAGGCCGCTTGGCGCTGACGCCTACCGAGAACGAAGCGTTTCTACGCGAAGTCGACGAAAACCTTCGCCGCGATCAAATGACGGGGCTTGCCAGGAAATGGGGCAAGATCGCCGCGATCCTCGTCGGCCTGTTTCTGCTCGCGCTCGGCGCCTTTCTTTGGTGGCAGAACCATCGCAATGAGCAGGCAGGGCAGGAGGGTGAGCAATTCTCGCAGGTCCTGCAGGACGTCGATGCCGGACGTGCCCGGCCGAACGATCCGCGGCTCGCGACCCTCGCGAAATCGTCGCGCGACGGCTATCGCGCAATGGCGCGGCTGACCCAGGCGGCGCTCACCGCCCGAACCGATCCGGCAGCCGGCGCGGCCGCATATCAGGCGATCGCGAATGACGGCGATTTGCCGCGGGCGACGCGCGACCTGGCATTGATCCGCGCCATAACGCTTCAATTCGACGCGATTCCTCCGGCGGAGGTGGTGGCACGGCTCAAGCCGCTCGCCGTTGCCAACAATCCCTGGTTCGGAAGCGCCGCCGAGCTGAGCGCGATGGCCTATCTCAAGATGAATCGTAAGGATCAGGCCGCTCCGCTGTTCGCGGCGATCGCGCGCGATACCGAGGCGCCCGCCACCTTGCGCGACCGCGCGGGAAGCATGGCGACCGCACTGGGCCAGACCGTCACCGTCAGCACGCCTGCGGGCGCACTCAAGGAATGATCATGATCCTGCGTCCGCGTGGCACTCGGCTTGCCACAGCGCTGGCCCTGCTCGTCTCGCTCGGAGGCTGCAGCCTGCTCGGCCACCATGCCGATCGCGGCCCCAAGACCGCCGTGCTCGGCAATCGCGTCTCGATCCTCAATCTCGGAAGCGATGTCGTCGTCGACCCGAGCCTTGCCGACGTGCCGGTAGTGGTGCCGGAGCCTGTCGCCAACGACAGCTGGACCCAGCCGGGCGGCAACGCGACAAAGGTGATGGGCAATCTTGCTCTCCCGCTCGCCTTGCATCCGGGCTGGTCGGCGCGCATTCCCGGCGGCGATATCACGCAGCGGATCGGCTCGCCGCCGGCGATCGCCGACGGCAAATTGTTCGTGATCGACGCGGATGCGGTGGTGCACGCCTTTGATGCCAAAACCGGCGCACGGTTGTGGCAAACCGCGCTCGACACCGTGAAGCGGGATCGTGTGGTGTTGTTCGGCGGTGGCGTCAGCGTCGATGGCGGGCGCGTTTTTGCCACCACGGGCCGCGGCGATGCGGCGGCGATCGACGCTGCAAGCGGCAAGCTGGTCTGGAAAGTCCGTGTGGGTGGCCCGCTACGGGGCGCGCCTGCCATCGGGGGCGGCAACGTTTATGTGCTGAGCCAGGACAATCAGATTTTCGCGCTCAAGCCCGAAACCGGCGAAACCATCTGGACCGTCTCGGCGACGCTGCAGACTTCGGGCGTGTTCGGGGTCGGCACACCCGCCATCGCGCAGGGAACCGTCGTGGCGGGCTTCTCTTCGGGTGAATTGTCGGCGCTGCGCTACGAAAATGGCAGGATCGTGTGGCAAGACCAATTGTCGCGCACATCCATCTCGACTTCGGTGTCGGCCATCTCCGACATCGACGCCTCGCCCGTGATCGATCAGGGCAAGGTCTATGCGATCGGGCAGGGCGGACGCATGGTGGCAATGGACCTGATCAACGGTCAGCGCTTGTGGGAGCTGGTGGTCGGCGGCATCAACACGCCCTGGCTGGCTGGCGAATGGCTGTTCGTCGTGACGGACGATGCCAAGCTGATCTGCATCGCGCGCACGACCGGCAAGATCCGCTGGATCAGCCAGCTGCCGCACTGGCACGATCGCAAGACCAAGAACAAACCGATCAACTGGTATGGACCGGTGCTGGCGGGCGGACGGCTGATGCTGGTGAGCGACGGCGGCAAGCTGGTCAACGTCGCGGTCGCCGACGGCAAGATCGGCACGGAGACGAATGCCGGAAAGGGTTTTTACCTGCCGCCGGTTGTCGCCAACAACATGCTCTACCTGCTTGACGACAAGGGCCGTATCTCGACCTGGCGCTGAGGTTCGGCTCGCGACTCGTAAATAGGGACATGGGGCTCTAAGAGCGCCCCATGTCCCTTCCCACCGTAGCCATAGTCGGCCGACCCAATGTCGGTAAGTCGACCCTGTTCAACCGCCTTGTCGGCAAGAAGCTCGCACTGGTCGACGATCGGCCCGGCGTGACCCGCGACCGCCGCGAGGGCGAGGCGAGCCTGCTCGGGCTCGAATTCCGCATCATCGACACCGCGGGTTTCGAAACCGAGGATCCTCAGAGCTTGCCCGGACGGATGCGCAAGCAGACCGAGGCGGCGGTCGGGGAGGCCGACGCCGCCTTGTTCCTGTTCGACGCGCGCATGGGCGTGGTCTCGCTCGACGAGGAAATTGCCCAGTGGCTGCGCAACAGCGACACGCCGATCATCCTGGTTGGTAACAAGGCCGAGGGCAAAGCCGGCGAGGCCGGGTTGCTTGAGGCCTATCGCCTTGGCCTGGGCGATCCGATCCCCTTTTCCGCAGAGCATGGCGAAGGGCTTGTAGACCTGTTCGAAGCGCTGCGCCCGCACATCGAGCGCGAAGACGTTCCAGAGGATGAGGAAGAGGAGGGGGATGGTGAAGGCCCGCTCAAGCTCGCGATCGTCGGACGCCCCAATGCGGGCAAATCCACCCTGGTGAACCAGATGCTGGGCGAGGATCGCATGATTACCGGCCCGGAGGCTGGCATTACGCGCGATTCCATCGCAATCGAATGGGAATGGAAGGGGCGCGCGGTTCGCCTGATCGATACTGCCGGGCTCCGCCGCAAGGCTAAGGTCGAGGACAAGCTTGAGCGCCTGTCCGCCGCCGATACGCAACGCGCAATCGACTTCGCTGAGGTGGTGGTGCTGCTGCTCGACGCGACCCGCGGCCTCGAGGCGCAGGACCTGCGGATCGCCAGTCAGGTTATCGAAGAAGGCCGGGCGCTGATCATCGCGGTCAGCAAATGGGACGTGGCGGAGAATGCGCCATTCTTGTTCCAAGGTATCCGCGGGGCGCTCGACGATGGGCTGGCGCAGGTGAAGGGCCTGCCTTTGATCACCGTATCGGGCTTCACCGGCCGCGGGGTCGACCAGCTGATCGAGACCGCGTTCGAGACGCGCGAGGCCTGGTCGCGCCGGATCGGCACGGGCGAATTGAACCGCTGGTTCGAACGCGCGATCGAGGCCAATCCGCCGCCGGCGCCCGGCGGCAAAAGGATCAAGCTGCGCTATCTGACGCAAGCGCGCACGCGTCCGCCGACCTTCGTCCTGTTCGGTACACGCGTCGATCAATTGCCCGAAAGTTACCGCCGCTACCTCGTGAACGGCATTCGCCGTGATCTCGGTTTCGGCGCGGT
>Ga0207705_10000242_pt1 | contig 53543 bp, 48 predicted proteins | sample KBSC13metaG_FD_184314 | JGI IMG/M metagenome (GOLD analysis project Ga0207705, IMG submission 184314) | Corn rhizosphere microbial communities from Kellogg Biological Station, Michigan, USA - KBS C1-3 metaG (SPAdes) (version 2) | ecosystem: Host-associated > Plants > Roots > Rhizosphere > Soil ... | reverse complement strand
CCGCGGTCACCAGCAACCGGGTCGGCAGCACGCTGACGTTGCGGAAGCCCTCGCGGCGCAGATAGGACGCGACGGCATTCGCCGACATCTGCGTCGGGGCGTAGCGCGCCGTGTACTGCGCCGGGGTCAGGAAGTGCTCGTACGACGGGCTGCCCGGCGTCGAGATCGCCTTGAGCTCCTTCGCCGCGCCGGCCGCATCGCGCGGCGCCAACGCGAGGGTCAGATGCAGTGGCGTCGCGGCAGCAGTCGCGCCGATCAGGTGAGCGGCCCGCAGCTGCACAGCCTTGGTCGCCGTGGGCACCCACGTGGTCGACGGCGAAGCAACTGCCGTTGTGGCGGCAACCGCCGTCCCGACCGTGGCTACCGCGAGCGTGGCCGTCAGACCCCGACGTGCGTTCATCATGATGTCGGCAACTCCAGGTGAGATGGATAGTTACCTGGTGTAACGAACGTTCGAGCGAGAAGTAACGAACGCGAGGGCCACGTCGGGATTACCTTGTTCGGGTGCCGCTCGTCGTGCCGGGGCTGGCCGCGGGGTCGTTGGCACGCGCACACGCGGCACATGCGGTGGGAGCGCTGGTCCTGGTGGCGCACCGACCGCATCGGGAGCCATGGTCGCGGCTTCCCCGACGTCCGGCACGATCAGTTGGGCCTAGTCACCTCCGGCCCGGTCGTGCCATCACCGGGCCGGTAAGGATGCATAACTCAGGCGGTGATGGCCTGCAGCTTCTCCTGGAACGCCTTCTGCTCCGCGGTGGGCCCGCCGGCACCCTGCATGGCCATGAGCTTGGTCATGTCGCCGGACACCTTGATCTGACCGCTCATGAACCCCTGCATGCCCGCCGACTGGTCGCCGTCGATGAACATCCGCTTGGCCAACTCGTAGGGCAGCGTCACGGTCGTCGGCGCATCGTCGGCCAGGCCGCGCTCCAGCTTGCCGCCGTCCATGCGCATGGGGACCTGGCCACCCGGGCCGCCCTCCACGACGATGTTCAGCACGAGACCGGCCGCGCCAGGGCCTGGCTGCGGCGCCTCGTCGCGCAGCGCCTCCGCCGCGGTGAACCAGTCCTCCGACAGGAACTCGTGCGCCACTACTCCTCCATCGAGCTCGGGGTGGATCAGTGCAGGGATTAGAACCGGGTTCCGGGCTTCAGGTCAATGCAGGTGGCGGACACAGTTGCCCCGGAATCAGCGTTGGGCCGGGGTGGCCGCAGCCGGCGTCGCCAGGTCGTCGCGCAGGGCTCGGAGCGCCTCCAGCGCCTCCTGCAGCGGCCCCTCTTGGGGCACGTCTCCGGCGGACATCTGCAGCAGCCGCTGCACCCGGGAGAGCGCCGCGTCGAGTTGCCCGCCGCGGACCGCATCCAGCCGCCGTTCCAGATCGCGGGTCCGATCGATGAGCCGGCGCCGTTCCTCCTGCAGGCCGAGGAACACCTCGACCTTCGCCCGCAACACCCACGGGTCGAACGGCTTGGCCAGGAAGTCGACCGCCCCGGCGGCATAACCCCGGTAGGCCTGATGCGCCTCGCGGTCGATCGCGGTGAGAAAGATGATCGGGATGTCCTGCGTTCGCGGGCGCGTCTTGATGTGCGCCGCAGTGTCGTAACCGTCCATCTCCGGCATTTGTACGTCGAGCAAGATGAGCGAGACATCCTCGACGAGCAGATGCTTCAGTGCCTGCTGACCGGAGGTGGCCCGCAACAGGTCGTGGCCGAGCCCGCCGAGGATGGCCTCGAGGGCCAGCAGGTTTTCCTCACGATCGTCGACCAGCAGGATCTTCGCCGCCATCAGGCCTGCTCTACTTCGTCGGGAAGGGGTTCGACGCGCGGCAGCCAGCGACGCATCGAGTGCAGCAGCTGGTCAAGGTCGACGGGCTTGGTGATGTAGTCGGAGGCGCCGGCGTCCAGGCTCTTCTCCCGGTCGCCCGGCATCGCCTTCGCGGTGAGGAACAGGACCGGCAGCGACTCGCGCCCGGGCATCCGGCGGATCGCGGCGGTCGTCTCGTTGCCGTCCATCTCCGGCATCATGACGTCCATCAACACCAGGTCGACATCCGGCCGGTCCTTCAGCAGCCGCAACCCATCCGCGCCGTTGTCGGCGTAGAGCACGTCTGCGCCGTGCATCTCTAGCGCACTGGTCAGCGCGAAGACGTTGCGGACGTCGTCATCGACGACGAGCACCGTTGCGCCGGCCAATGACGTGGCGCCGTAGTCCGCAACATGCTCATCGATCGTTGCAGGTGTTGTGATGATCGGCCCGCGGCCGGAGGGGCGCAGTTCTTCGGTGCTCTGGGCCGGCAGCTGCAGCGTGTCGGCGAACGGGAATGAGCGCGGGATGAACAACGTGAAGGTCGAGCCGATGCCCTCTTCGCTCTCCACCGTGATGGCACCGCCGAGCAGGCGGGCGATCTCACGGCTGATCGACAACCCCAGACCTGTCCCGCCGTACTTGCGGCTCGTCGTGCCGTCCGCCTGCTGGAAGGCTTCGAAGATGTGGCGCAGCTTGTCTGATGCGACACCGACACCCGTGTCCGTCACCGCGAAGGCGAGCACGTCACCCGGTGCCTCGTCGAGGGTCGTCACACCGAACCTGAGCATCGGGTCGGCGATCGACAGCTTCATCGTGACAGCACCGACGTCGGTGAACTTGAACGCGTTGGACAGCAGGTTGCGCAGCACCTGACGCATCCGCTGCTCGTCGGTGTCGACGGTGGCGGGCACGTCGTCGTCGACCTCGACGACGAAGGACAGACCCTTCTGCTCCGACACGGGCAGGAAGGTCTGCTGGATGGTCTCGCACAATGCGCGCGCATCGATCGCCGTCGGGTGCACGTCCATCTTGCCCGCCTCGACCTTGGACAGGTCGAGGATGTCGTTGATCAGCTCGAGCAGGTCCGAGCCGGCCCGGTGAATCGTGCGGGCGAACTCGATCTGCTTGTCCGATAGGTTGCTCTCCGGGTTGTCCGACAGCAACTTGGCGAGGATGAGCAGGCTGTTGAGCGGTGTCCGCAGCTCGTGGCTCATGTTGGCGAGGAACTCGCTCTTGTACTGCGAAGCGAGCTCGAGCTGAAGTGCCTTCTCTTCCAGACCCAGCCGGGCCAGCTCGATCTCGCGGTTCTTCGCCTCCAGGTCCTGCGACTGCTCAGTCAGCAGTTGGGCCTTCTCCTGCAGCTCGGCGTTGGTGCGCTGCAGCTCCGCGGACTGCACCTGCAGCTCCTGGGTCAGCCGTTGCGACTGAGTCAGCAGCTCCTCGGTGCGGGTGTTGGCGATGATGGTGTTGAGAACGACGCCGATGGTCTCGACCAGCTGGTCGAGGAAGATGAGGTGCTGCTCGCTGTAGGGCAGGAACGATGCCAGCTCGATGACGCCGAGCACCTGCTCCTCGAACAACACGGGCAGCACGACGATGTCTGCCGGTGCGGCCTCACCGAGACCGCCCTTGATGGTGAGGTAGGCGGCCGGAGCGCCCTGCACGCGAATGCGCGACTTCTCGACTGCGGCCTGACCGACGAGACCCTCGCCAATGCCGAACACGGTCGCTTCGCCGGTGTAGCCGTAGGCCGACGCATGCCGGAGAACCGGGCCGCCTTCGTCGTCGGCGGACAGCAAGAAGAACGCGCCTTGCTGCGCCTCGACGACACTTGTCATCTCGCTCATGAGCATCGCGCAGAGCGCGGCCAGGTCGCGCTGTCCTTGCATGCGCCCACCGATGCGGGCGAGGTTGCTGCGCAGCCAGTCGGTCTGCGCGTTCTTGTCAGTGGTGTCGCGAAGGTTCGCGATCATCTGGTTGATGTTGTCCTTGAGCTCGGCCACCTCGCCCTGTGCCTCGACGGCGATCGACCGGGTCAGGTCGCCGCGGGTAACGGCGGTGGAGACCTCGGCGATCGCACGCACCTGAGTCGTCAGGTTTCCGGCCAGCTGGTTGACGTTCTCGGTCAGGTCGCGCCAGGTGCCGGACACACCGGCCACCTCGGCCTGACCGCCGAGCCGACCCTCGGTGCCCACCTCACGGGCGACACGCGTCACCTCAGCAGCGAACGACGACAGCTGGTCGACCATCGTGTTGACCGTGTTCTTCAGCTCCAGGATCTCGCCCTGCGCATCGACGGTGATCTTCTGCGACAGGTCGCCCTGGGCCACAGCGGTGGTGACCTGGGCGATGTTGCGGACCTGGCTGGTCAGGTTGGCCGCCATCGAGTTCACCGAGTCGGTGAGGTCGCGCCAGGTGCCGGACACACCGCGGACTCGCGCCTGGCCACCGAGCCGGCCGTCGGTGCCGACCTCACGGGCGACGCGCGTCACCTCGTCGGCGAACGACGACAGCTGGTCCACCATCGTGTTGACGGTGTTCTTCAGCTCGAGGATCTCGCCCTGCGCGTCAACGGTGATCTTCTGCGACAGGTCACCGGTTGCGACCGCGGTCGCGACCTGCGCGATGTTGCGGACCTGGCCGGTGAGGTTCGCGGCCATGTAGTTGACGTTGTCGGTCAAATCACGCCAGGTGCCGGACACACCCTTCACCTGCGCCTGACCGCCCAGCCGACCTTCGGTGCCGACCTCACGGGCGACACGGGTCACCTCGTCGGCGAACGACGACAGCTGGTCCACCATCGTGTTGATGGTCTGGGCCAGAGCGGCGACCTCACCCTTCGCGTCGACGGTGATCTTCTGTGACAGGTCGCCCTGAGCCACAGCGGTGGTGACCTGGGCGATGTTGCGGACCTGGCTGGTCAGGTTGGCGGCCATCGAGTTGACGTTGTCGGTCAAGTCGCGCCAGGTGCCGGACACACCCTTCACCTGCGCCTGCCCACCGAGCTTGCCCTCGGTGCCGACCTCACGGGCGACACGCGTCACCTCGTCGGCGAACGACGACAGCTGGTCCACCATCGTGTTGACCGTCGACTTCAGCTCCAGGATCTCGCCCTGCGCATCGACGGTGATCTTCTGCGACAGGTCGCCCTTCGCGACCGCGGTCGCGACCTGGGCGATGTTGCGGACCTGGCCGGTGAGGTTGCCCGCCATGTAGTTGACGTTGTCGGTCAGGTCACGCCAGGTGCCGGACACACCCTTCACCTGCGCCTGCCCACCCAGCTTGCCCTCGGTGCCGACCTCACGGGCGACGCGCGTCACCTCGTCGGCGAACGACGACAGCTGGTCGACCATCGTGTTGATCGTCGACTTGAGTTCGAGCGTCTCGCCGCGGACGTCGACGGACACCTTCTGCGACAGGTCGCCCTTGGCCACCGCCGTGGTGACCTGGGCGATGTCACGGACCTGCGAGGTCAGGTTGCGCGCCATCGAGTTGACGGAGTCGGTGAGGTCCTTCCATGTGCCGGCGACGCCCGGCACGTCGGCCTGGCCACCGAGCTTGCCCTCGGTGCCGACCTCGCGCGCGACGGTGGTGACCTGCTCGGCGAAGACACGAAGCGTGTCAGTCAGGAAGTTGATGGTGTCGGCGAGTGCGGCGACCTCGCCCTTCGCGTCGACGGTGATCTTCTGGCTCAGGTCACCGCGGGCCACCGCGGTGACGATCTGCGCGATGTTGCGGACCTGGCTGGTCAGGTTGCCGGCCATCGAGTTCACCGCGTCGGTGAGGTCCTTCCACGTGCCGGCAACGCCCTGGACGTCGGCCTGGCCACCGAGCTGTCCCTCGGTGCCGACCTCGCGTGCGACACGCGTGACTTCTGCCGCGAACGACGACAGCTGGTCGACCATGGCGTTCATGGTTTCGGCGAGGGCGGCGACCTCGCCCTTGGCCTCGACGGTGATCTTTTGGCTCAGGTCGCCTCGGGCCACCGCGGTCGCGACCTGGGCGATGTTGCGGACCTGGTCGGTGAGGTTGCCGGCCATCGAGTTGACCGAGTCGGTGAGGTCGCGCCACGTGCCGGCGACGCCGCGCACCTCGGCCTGGCCGCCCAGCCGGCCCTCGGTGCCGACCTCACGGGCGACACGCGTCACCTCGTCGGCAAACGACGACAGCTGGTCCACCATCGTGTTGACCGTGGACTTGAGCTCGAGGATCTCGCCCTTGGCGTCGACGGTGATCTTCTGCGACAAGTCACCCTGCGCCACGGCGGTGGTGACCTGGGCGATGTTGCGGACCTGCGTCGTGAGGTTGGCCGCCATGGAGTTGACGTTGTCGGTCAGATCACGCCACACACCCGAGACGCCGCGAACCTGCGCCTGGCCGCCCAGCTTGCCCTCGGTGCCGACCTCACGGGCGACGCGCGTCACCTCGTCGGCGAACGACGACAATTGGTCGACCATTCTGTTGACGGTGGTGCCGATGCGTTCGAACTCGCCCTTCACCGGCTGGCCGGCGATCTCCAGCGCCATGTGCTGCGAGAGGTCACCTTCGGCGACCGCCTCGATGACGCGAGCGACCTCCGTGGTGGGCCGCACCAGGTCGTCGATCATTGAGTTGATCGCGTTGGCCGACGATGCCCAGTCGCCCTTGTCGACCAACTCGGAGAGCCGCTCGGTCATGCGGCCCTCGCGGCCGATGACGTGGCTTACTCGGACGACCTCACGGGTTCGCCGCTCTTGCAGCTCCGCGACTTCGTTGAACCGGTCGACGACGTCGCCGAACAGCCCGTCACGGCGGGACAGCCGAACCGAGAAGTCACCGTTGCGGAACGCCGTCAGGGCGGCCGCCAGCTCCCCCAGATGCTCTATCGGCACGGACGGCGGCTGGTTTGCACCATTGGACCGACGGGATTTCGCCGGTGCCTGCGTCATGGTCCCTCCCGAGCGGCCGACCCGCCGCGCAGTAACCCACGCGACGTAGTCAGTATGGCCCCGACTAAGGTTCAGACAATACGTACGGTGACCAAACGCTCACAAATCAGGCATATCCGGCGCGGATCATGACAACTTCGGCGAGCGCGCTCAGGCTCGACGCAGACCCACGTGCTGCCCAGCAGGCGCGGGCCTTCGTCGCCGACGTCCTCGGCGGTCCCAGCGAGCTGGTCGAAATCGCTCAGCTGCTCGTCAGCGAACTGGTCACCAACGCCGTCGTGCATGCCGCGTCCGCCCTCGACGTCGAGGTCATGGCGGACGAGGACGGCGCCACGATCCGCGTGCGGGACGCGGACACCGGGCCGCTGGTGATGCCGCGGCACCTGCATAGCGAGCTCGACGAAGGCGGCCGCGGCCTCATGCTGATCGCGCAGCTTGCCGACGCGTGGGGCACGGAGCACCGCGGGGGCCGCAAGACCGTGTGGTTCCGGCTGGGCGCCGATCCTGCCGTCGGCGACAGCCCGGCGCCGCCCGAACCGACAGGCGGCTCCCTTCGCGTCACCGAACGGCGGCTCCGCACCCTCCTGCTGCGGTCGCAGGTCCAGCGGGCGCTGACGTTCGAGCACCAGCTCGGGGAGCTTCTCGCACGGATCATGGATGCGCTGGGCGCACCGGGTGCCACGCTCCTTGCCGCCGCCGGCGACGAGCTCGCGTCGCGCGGCCAGGTGCACGACCTGCCGTCGAAGTCCTGCCCGTTGGTGCTGGACGACCGCACGGTGGGCCAGCTGCTCGTCTACGTCGACAGACCGCTGGACGACGAGGACGAAGCCTTCCTGTCGATCGCCGCGCAACGGCTCGCGCTCCTGACGTCGGAGCATGGCGTGTCGCATGCCGAGCGCGAACGCGCGGCGGGTCTGGACTACCTGACCGAGGCCACCGAGCTGCTCACGTCGTCGCTCTCGGTCTCACTGAGCCTGACGCTGGTGGCGCAGATCGTCGTACCCCGGCTCGGCGACTGGTGCGCCATCTACTCGGTCGAAGACCAGCGCCGCCCGCAACGGCTGACGTCCAACCACAGGATCGAGGATCGCACCGACGCATTGAACGCGATGCTTGCCGAGGATCGCGAGATCAACGAGGCGATCGCGACGGTGGCCGCCGGTGGTTCGGCGCAGCGACTGCCGGGCACAGTCTCGGTCGCCGGACAGCGCAATGCGGTCGCGGTCGCGCCGCTCGCGTCTCGGGGGCGAACACTCGGCGTCGCTGTCGTCGGCCGGCGGGAACCGCTCGACGCGGTCGGGTTCATGGCCCTGCTCGAACTCGGCCGACGTGCGGCACTGGCGGTCGACAATGCCAGGTTGCACGAGGAACAGGTGGCCGCGGCACAGGCGTTGCAGACGTCGCTATTGCCGTCGGCCCTGCCGGTGATCGATGGCGTCGAGTTCGGCGCGCGTTATCACTCGGCGTCGCCGGGCATGTCGGTCGGCGGCGACTTCTACGACGCCTTCCGGCTCGCCGACGGCTCTTTTGTCGTCGCCATCGGCGACGTCTGCGGCAAGGGCGCCGAGGCCGCGGCCATCACCGGCATGAGTCGCGACCTGTTGAGACTGCTCATCCAGGACGGCAACGGCCTCGCCGCCTCGCTGCGTCGGCTCAATCGGGCCCTGCTCGAAAACGCGGACAACCAACGGTTCTGCACCGTTGCGCTGGCACGCGCGGTGCCGCGCGACGATGGTCTGGACATCGCGATCTGCCTGGCCGGGCATCCCGAACCCGTGGTGTTGCGCCGCGACCACAGCACCGCGATCGTGGGTGTGCCCGGCGACCTGCTCGGTGTCATGCCCGACGAGATCGAACTGACCGAGCAGACTTGCACGCTCTCGCCCGGCGACGCTCTCGTGTTCTATACCGACGGCATCACCGAGCGCCGCGACCACGCCACCATGTTCGGCCAGACCGGACTGCGACACGCACTGGAGACAGCCCGCGACGCCGACGCAGAAGGCGTTGCAGCAGCGGTGGAACGCGCCGCGCGGACGTTCGTCGACAGTGAGCTCCGTGACGATCTGGCCGTGCTCGTCGTGCGCTGCAGCACCACGTCGACCGCTACGACATCGACATCCCGGCCGGCGGGATCGTGAGCGCGGGCAACGCGTGCGGCGCCACCAGCAGCATCACGCCGAGCACGAGCAAGACGGCCGCCGTCAGGTAGCTGACCCGGCGCCAGGGCACCGTCTTCTCGATCGCGATCAGCCCTGCGACGAACGCCATCCAGGAGATGCTCATTACTCCGAGCGCAAACAGCGACGCCATCAGCGCCCAACAGCAGCCGACGCACCACGCGCCGTTCTTGGCTCCCATCCGGGCTGCACCGTAAGTGCCGTCGCGCCACGACCCGAGCAACGCACCGAGCGGGCTGCGGCACTTGCCGAGGCACACGTCCTTGAGCGTGGTCAGCTCGTACGCCGCGGCCACCAGCAGAGTCGCGCCGGCGAGCGGGCGGCCGGCCTGGTCCCACGACAACCCTCCACCACCGAGCCGAGTGATGGCGGCGCCCACGGCGTAGGCCACCACACCGGCAGCCGCCCAGGTGAAGAGGTAGCCGCCGGCAAACACCCACGGCAGAGCCGGCGATCGCGCCTGCGTCATGCGCGAGTAGAGCGCAACCGTCGGCGCGACCGACGGGAACATCATCGCGGCCATCATCACGACCCACGCGCCCTCGAACCAGGCAAAGCCGCCCAGTCCCGTCCACGGACCGTTGTCCATGCCGCGCATCTCGTGCGCCGTCCATGCCCAGCCGATCGCGGCGACGATGAACAGCGCACCGACGAGGCCTAGCCGCGCACGGGTCGCGGTGTAGACCGGTGCGAGTCCGGAGCCGGCGTCGCGACGCATCGGCCGGGCGACGACCGTCATCGGGGTCAGGCGGACCAGGAGAAGTCCGACTTGGACAACCCCGTCTTGCCTTCGTACTGAATGCCGAACGCGTTGATTCGCGTGCGCTTCGCCTCGGCCATCGTCATGTCCGACCCGACCGGATGAAACATCCCGTTGAACCGCACCGGCTGGCCGGATTCGACGCCGAACGGGACGATGTCTTCGATGGTGAAGTCGATGCCGTCGCCGACCCGAACGCTGTGCCGAAGCCCGTCGTCCTCGACCGTTATCTCGGCCCGCTCGACACCGAGGATCTCTCCGACCAATGGGGCAAGTCCGCCCATCGGACCGCCGAGTTGGCCGCTGAACACCTTGACCAGCTTGTCGAACTGCTCGTCGCTTGCAGCATCGTCGACAAAGACGCCGAGCTTCCAGTTTCCCTCGGTCATCACCTTGGGGGTGTCGGCGATCATCGCCACCTTGCGGCCGCTGATGTCCGTGCCCTCGACGCCACCTTCTCGGATGTTGAACGTCAGCACCACTCGGCAGTAGTCGTAGGTCGCCCCATGGTCGAAGGAGAGGTTGCATGGGCACATCAGCTCACACGAGCACGTCTCGACGTAGCTGCCTCTCAGGTTCCATGCCATGACGAACCTCCCCCGACCGTGAGTCAAGTCTGCGTCGGCAACCCAGGGCGGTCAACGGCCATAAATGCACGTGCGCGCCGGGTCGTTTCCGCGATGACTGCGTCGCTTCGCGAACATCGCCGCAGCGCTGCGCCCGGGGCTGTCCACACCGGATACAGGTGCCCCGGGCCCGTTCTCGATGACCGACCGTGTCGTAGTCGGCGTCAGTCGGGCCGGCGCTCGCGGTTGGCGGCCGCCAGCAACGGCACCTCGAGTGTGAACACGCTCCCCTCCGGCCCACTGCGTGCGAGCCGCAGCTCGCCGCCGTGGGCACGGATGATGCCGCGCGAGATGAACAACCCCAGACCCATGCCGGGCGAGCCCGTGGTCAGGCGGGTGAACTTGTTGAACAGACGGGACCGGGCCTCCGGCGGGATGCCCTGCCCCCGGTCGATGACGCTGACCTGAGCGGTGGCCCGAAGGGGAGCGACCGAGACGTGCGCAGGTGCACCGGCCGGGCTGAACTTCACAGCGTTCGTGATCAGGTTGGTGATCACCTGGCGCAACCGGATCGGATCGGCGTCGACCACGACGTGCGCCGCAGCGTCGGTGGTGACCTTCCGGCCGTCGAAGCCGGGCGCGAGGTCAGCGACGACGTCGGCGACCAGTGCGCCGAGATCGAGCTGCTCCCGATGCAGAACGAGCTGCTCCCGGTCGATGTTACGGACATCGTTGAGCGTGCCCAGCAGATCACTGATGTGGTCGACGTGCCGGTTCATCGCATCCAGCAACTCGTGTACCACGCTGGATGGCAGCCGGTCCATGCGCTCGCGCAACGTTTCGAGCATGCCGTGTACGACGGTGACGGGTGTCGCCAACTCGTGTGCGGTGACCGACAGCGCAAGGTCAATGGCCGCCTGCCGGTCCCCGTCCAGGTCGAAATCGGACTCGGCCGGCGTTCGGGCGGAAACCCGTGGCATCCCTCGACCCGGACACATGTCCCGCAACAGGGTCGCCAGAGACTCCGTGGGACGACCTTTCGTGACATAGGCGTCGGCGCCGGCGGCGAGCGCAGCGCCCAGCGTGTCCTCGGCGCCGTAGCCGGACAGAACGACGATGCGACTGTTCGGCGAGGCCGCACGGATGAGCGGGATCGCCTGCAAACCGTCCATGACCGGCATCGCCAGGTCGAGAACGACGATGTCGGGCTGATGCCCGCGCGACTGCTCCACGGCCGCCAGCCCGTCCGCAGCCTCGCCGACGACGCAGAATCCCTGATCGTCGGTGAGTGCGAGCCGCAGCACGAGCCGCATGTCCGGTGTGTCGTCGGCGATGACGACACGGATCAAGTCCGCGGCCTGGTCGGCCGGCTCTGACTCGCTGTCCGGCGGCTCCTGCTCCAGCACGGTTGCCGGATGTTCACGCACCAGGCTGGTGAGTCCGTTGGCGCTCAGGTCGAGCGCCGGTTCGAGCAGGCGGTCCATCATCAGCCGCGCCGACTCCAGCGTGGCACTGAGGGCGCTGAGCGCATATCCGGTGTCACGTCGCTCCAGGGCATAGACGGCGGTTGCCACTCCCTGCACGACGCTGTCGTTGATCTCCAGCGCCTGCCGTCGACGGATCTGGGCCTCGCGCAACTGCTGTGCATCGTGTTCGGCCGCGGTGCGCTCGGTGACGTCGCGGACCGAGGCCGAGACCAGCGGTCCGCTGTCGGTGCCGAAGGGCGCGAGCGCGATGTCGACCGGAAACTCACTGCCGTCCTTGCGACGGGCGGTCAGTGCCAGCCCCGCGCCCATGGCGCGAATCTTCGGATCACCGAAATACGACGCCCGGTGCTTGGGATGAACGGCACGGAAGCGCTCGGGGACGAGCACCTCGACGCGCTGCCCGATCAGCTCGTCCGCCGGATAGCCGAACAGCGTGGTCACCTGCTGGTTGACCAACGTGATGATGCCGAACTGGTCGATGACGACGATCCCGTCCGGCGCTCCATCCAGCAGTGCCCGGAACATCGCCTCGACACGCTTGCGGTCCGCGATGTTGCGCACGAACGCAGTCGCCACGAGCCCGTCGTCGGTCTGGATGGCGGACAGGCTGATGTCCACCGGGAACTCACTGCCATCACTGCGGCGGCCGGCCAGGTCGAGCCCGGCCCCCATCGGTCTCGTCACCGGGTCGGCGAGATAGCGGGCGCGATGCGAGCGGTGCACGTCGCGAAAGAATGCGGGGAGCAACGTCTCGACCGGCATGCCGAGCAGCTGCGACGGTTCGTAGCCGAAGAGCTCCTGCACCTGTCGGTTGACGAAGACGATCGTGCCGTCAGGGTCGATGCCGACCACGGCGTCCGGTGCGGAGGCCAGGATCTCGGCCAGGGGCAGCTGCCGGCCGCTCGCTGCTTTGGGGACGCTCAGGGTGCCTTCCCTCTCTCGACTCCGGCCTCTCGAATCCGGTGACCCGTGCGAGACCACCGTTCAGCCCGCGCTGCCCTAACGGCAATGGCTCGTTAGGGCCATGTGTCGTGTGCCCGGATTCGATCGCCGTGTGTAGCGACTCCGCGAGCGACGACGCGCTAGCGTCCGGCAGCAGAGGCCGAAGGGGGCGGAATGGACGCCGGCATCAACGCGGTGCAGCTGCGCGAGCTCCAGGCGCCGTTGAAAGAGCGCTACACGCACGATCCGGCAGCAGCCGTGGTCACCCTCGCCGCGGACGGCTCACTGTCGGAGGGGATCACCTGCTCAGTGCAGACCGGACGCGCGTTGGCCGTCGCCGGACTGCATCCAGCGACCGGCGGCGACGGTCTGACCCTGTGTTCGGGCGACATGCTGTTGCAGGCGCTCGTCGCCTGCGCCGGCGTCACGCTGCGAGCCGTTGCCACCTCGCTCGGCGTCGACCTGCGCGCCGGCAGCGTGCACGCGGAAGGCGACCTCGACTTCCGCGGCACGCTCGGTGTCGACAAGGCGGCGCCGGTCGGTTTCACCGACATCCGGCTGACCTTCCGGCTCGACACCGACGCAGACGCGGATCAGCTCGCGACTCTGCTGCGGCTGACCGAGCGCTACTGCGTCGTGTTCCAGACCCTGGCCGGCTCCCCCAGGCTCAGCGCCGATCTCACCTCGTCCGCGTAGGAGCCGCCGCCTCCCGTTGGTCTGGCAGCTGGATGACCCGGGACGGCGGGATGTTCTGGTTGACCCGGAACACGTTGTGCGGATCCCACTTGTCCTTCAAGGCAACCAGCCGGCCCCGGTCTGCTGGTCGTAGCCCCGGCGTACGTGCTCATCACCCTCGTCCTGCTCGAAGTTCAGGTAGACCCCACCGGATGCGACCGGACTGAGCGAGTCGGTGAACGAACGCGCCCAGTCGATGTGCGTCGCATCCTCGGCGGAGTCCTGCCAGCACGCGATCGGATGCGCCATGTAGGCCGCGTCGCGGTTGCCGGCTGCAGCCGACTCCGCCGGCACGCGGGACACGGCCCCGCCGTGGCGGAACAGGATCGCCTGCGTCATCGGTGACAGTCGTTGCTCGCCGTTGGTGAGGAAGGCATCGATCGCCTCGTCCGTCAACGAGTGCAAGTGGACACCGCGGTGGTAGTTGCGCCACCCCTTAGGAGCAAAGTCGTCGAGCATCGCCTGGAACGCCGTGTGGGGCATCGGCTCCACCATGTCCATGCCCGCAGCGGACACCTACCGCCAAGCCGTTCTCGCGAGCCACGTTGACCGCGTCGATGATGTCCGCGGCTCCCCCGGCCAGAGCACCTGTCCTTTGAAATCAGCGGGAAAATCCAGCGCCTTCACAGCCCCCTCCGGCCACATTTACCGCCCTAACGCAACCGGTATGACAGGACACCGGGCGGGGGTCAATGCCTGTTGCACGACTGGTCAGACCCAGTGGTGGCGATAGCAACCAGAGGGTCTGACAAGTCGCCTTTGGGTCAGGCCGCGACGATTGCGTCCTCGATCACGGGCTCGAGTGCTTGGCGCACGAGATCAGCCACGTCCGCGACGAGCCGCACATCGAGCTGTTCGCGGACGGTCGCCGGCACGTCGTCGAGATCCGGCTCGTTGCGTTGCGGCAGGAACACCGTGGTGAGCCCGGCCCGGTGGGCCGCCAGCAGCTTCTGCTTGACCCCGCCGATCGGCAGAACCCGACCGTTGAGCGTCACCTCACCGGTCATGCCGACGTCAGAGCGGACCGGCCGTCCCGTCGCCAGTGACGCCAGTGCAGTCACCATCGTCACACCCGCCGACGGACCGTCCTTGGGCACCGCCCCGGCCGGCACGTGCAGGTGCAGCGCGCGGTCGAGCTCGGTCGGGTCGATTCCCTGGTCGCGTCCATGCGCCTTCAGATAGGACAGCGCGATCTGTGCCGATTCCTTCATCACGTCGCCGAGCTGACCGGTCAGCGTCAGCCGCGCCTCACCCGGCATCGCGCCGGGAATCGACGTGGCCTCGACGAACAGCACGTCACCGCCGGCGCCGGTGACCGCGAGACCGGTCGCCACGCCGGGCACTGCGGTGCGCTCGGCACTTTCCGGTGTGAACCTCGGCCGGCCCAGATAGCCGACCACTGTCTGCGACGTGACGTGCACAGGTGCGCTGCCGGGGTCCGCGGCAAGCGCGGTCGCAACCTTGCGCAGCACCTTCGCGATGGCTCGTTCCAGTTGCCGCACGCCGGCTTCACGGGTGTGCTCGCCGGCCATCAGCCGCAGCGCCTCATCATCGACGTCGACATCATCGGCCGTGAGCGCGGCCCGATCCAACTGCCGCGGCAGCAGGTGGTTGCGAGCGATGGCGACCTTCTCGTCCTCGGTGTAGCCGTCGAGTCGCACCAGCTCCATCCGGTCCAGCAACGCCTCCGGGATCGTGTCGGCGACGTTGGCCGTGGCGAGGAACAACACGTCGGACAGGTCGAGCTCGAGCTCGAGGTAGTGGTCGCGGAAGGTGTGGTTCTGCGCCGGGTCGAGCACCTCGAGCAACGCGCTCGCAGGATCGCCGCGGAAGTCCGAGCCGATCTTGTCGACCTCGTCGAGCAGAACGACGGGATTCATCGAGCCGGCGTCGCGGATGGCACGCACGATCCGGCCGGGAATCGCGCCGACATATGTACGCCGGTGGCCACGGATCTCGGCCTCGTCCCGCACACCACCAAGCGCGACCCGGACGAACTTCCGGCCGAGGGCGCGCGCTACCGACTCACCGAGCGAGGTCTTGCCGACACCAGGCGGGCCGACCAACGCGAGCACGGCTCCGCTGCCGCGTCCACCGATGCCTTCCAGTCCACGTTCGGCGCGGCGGGCCCGGATCGCCAGGTATTCCACGATTCGGTCTTTCACGTCATCGAGGCCCTCGTGATCTGCATCGAGCACTTCGCGCGCGGCGACCACGTCACTGCCGTCCGTCGTACGCGTGTTCCAGGGCAGCTCGAGCACTGTGTCGAGCCAGGTGCGAATCCACGCAGACTCCGGGTTCTGGTCGCTGCTGCGCTCCAGCTTCGCGACCTCGCGCAGCGCAGCCGCGCGCACCTTGTCCGGCAGGTCGGCCGACTCCACGCGGGTGCGGTAGTCGTCCGTGCCGTCCGGCTCGTCCTCGCCGAGCTCCTTGCGGATCGCCGCCAGCTGCTGGCGCAGCAGGAACTCGCGCTGGCTCTTCTCCATGCCCTCGCGCACGTCGTCACGGATCTTCTCCGAGACCTCCAGCTCGGCGAGATGCGTGCGCGCCCACTCGGTCAGCTTCTCCAGCCGCGTGTCGACGTCGGCCGTGGCCAGCAGCCACAGCTTCTGCTCGTTGGTGAGGTAGGGCGCGTAGCCGGCAGTGTCGGCGAGCACAGAGGGGTCGGTCATCTTCTGGATGGCGTCGACGAACTGCCAGGCGCCCCGCTGCTGCAGGATCGAGACGGCAACGGCCTTGTACGCCGCGGCGAGCTCGCGGGTGCGGTCGGTGATCTCCGGCTCCTCGGCGACACTCACCTGCACCCATAGCGCTGCGCCCGCGCCGGTGACACCGGCGCCGATGCGGGCCCGGCGAACTCCGCGAAGTACCGCGGCCTGCTCGCCGCTGGGCAACCGGCCGATCTGCTCGATCGTCGCGATGACACCGTCGGCGCCGTACGCGCCGTCGATGCGCGGCACCAGGACGAGGCTGCCCTCGGCCGCGGAGCGAGCAGCGTCAACGGCCGCCCGGGCCTCACCATCGAGCGTGATCGGGGCGACCATCCCGGGAAGCACGACCTCGTCGGTGAGAGGCAGGACGGGAAGGTTCAGAGTTTGAGTCACATCCGCCCAACAAGCGGAGGCACCATCCGCTTCCCGCCGGCGGCAACCGTTCGCCGCCGGCGAACAATCCGGCGTCAGGCGCGGGTCGAGGCGGCGAGGCGCTCCATCGCTCGGGCCCGGCACCCCTTGTAGTCGACCTTGCCGTTGGGGGCGCGGCCGATGGTGTCGACGAACAGCACCGCCTTAGGCGCCTTGTACGCCGCCAGCCGCTCCTTGACGTGCGCGACCAGCGCCGCCTCGGTCGGCGGGTCTTCCGGGGCGGGCTCGACGAGAGCCGTGATCGCCTCGCCCCACTTCTCGTCCGGCACGCCGACGACGACCGCGTCCCGGACGTAGGGGTGAGTCTTCAGCGCCTCCTCGACCTCTTCCGGGAAAACCTTCTCGCCGCCGGTGTTGATGCAGACCGATCCGCGGCCGAGCAGACGGATGGTGCCATCCGCCTCCACCACGGCGAAGTCACCGGGAACCGAGTAGCGCTTGCCGTCGATTACCCGGAAGGTCCGCGCCGACTTCTCCTCGTCCTTGTAGTAGCCGACCGGGCAGCGGCCGCCGACCGCGACCAGCCCGATCTCCTCCGAGCCGGGTTTCACGAACTGCCCGTCCTCGGTGATGACGACGGCGTTCTCGCCGAGCTCGAACTTCGCCGTCTCGGCCGCCGCCTCGCCGCCGGAGACCGACGTGCCCATGCCGAGCGCCTCGGACGACGAGAACGCATCCAGCAGCAGCATCGCGGCGTGATGACCGAGGAGACCCTTCTTGGTCTCGGTGCTCCACATGACGCCAGAGGACATGATCGCCAGCAGTGACGACAGGTCCCAGCGACCCGGGTCCGCGTCGAGCGCGCGCAGGATCGGTTTCGCGAAGGCGTCACCGACGATCGCGATGAGGTTCACCCTGCACCGCTCGATGGCATCGAGCAGCTCGACCGCGTCGAAGGTGCGCCCGGCCAGCGTGACGACCGAGCCGCCCTGGCTCAGCGCGATGATCGACGTGAACGAACCCGTGCCGTGCATCAGCGGACACGCGGGCATTGCCACCGGTCCCGGTGCGACACGCGCCGCACGGAAGGCCTCGTAGTCGGGCTCCTCCGGCAGCGGCTGCGGGAACTGCCGGCTCATCAGCATGATCAAGTCGTCCTGCCGCCACATCACGCCCTTGGGCATGCCGGTGGTGCCGCCGGTGTAGAGCATCAGGATGTGATCGCCGCTGCGCCCCCACGGGCCGCGTTGACGACTGGTGCTGCTCCCGGCCGCGTCCTCGTACGCGGTGGCCCACTCAGGGCAGGGCCCCGAACCGTCATCGACCCACAGCCATCCCTTGACCTTCGGCAGCTGGTCGCGCAGCTTCGCGATCCGTTCGGAGAACGTGCCATTGAAGACGACCGCGACCGCGTCGGCGTTGTCCCACAGGTACAGCAGCTCGTCGTCGGCGTACCGGTAGTTCGTGTTGACCGGCACCAGGCCGGCCTTGAACGCGGCGAACACGGACTCGAGGTATTCAGGGCAGTTGTAGAGGTACTGCACGACCTTGTCCTGCTCACTCACACCAAGCTCGAGCAGCCACTTCGCCACGCCGTCGGCGCGCGCATCCATCTCGCCCCAGCTGTACCGCCGTTCGGCGTGCATCTGCGCGGGGGCGGCCGGAAGTGCGTCGGCCACGGCTTCCCAAAGGTCAGCGAAATTCCATCCGGTCACTGACTGCTCCCTCGTTTCCGGTTTGCACGGACGGTAGCGCGAAGGTCTTGACGGCCGCGCGACGGGCGGAGGTACCGTCACATAGTCCGGGTTCGCCACCTCTGCAGGAGGTGCCGATGCACCACTCGAGAGACCCGACGTAAGTCCCGACGTCTAGTCCGAACTCGCCTTCGAGGCAGTACGCCGCGACCCCAGTTCTCCGAGTGCGCAGCCGCGTCAGCGCACGGCGCTGATCGACGGATCTGATGCCCCACCGGAGTCGGCGCGGACGCGTCGTATGTTTCGTCGGCGCTGAACCAGAAAGGAGTTCTTCCGAGCACAGCGTTCGAAAGACGCCACCACAAGGGCCGACCGATCAGGTCGGCCCTTGGCTTGTGACGAAGGGAGATCCATGAGCCGCGGTGCGCAACTGGACGAGCGAATCGCGCAGCTTGATGAGCGAATCGACACGGCCGTCGACGAGTTCATCGCCGAGGACGCCGAACGGCTGGGCGCCCCACGGCTGTTGACCATCGCGTTCACGGCGCTGTTCGCCCTCGTCACGATGGTCTGCGCGATCACCGGTGAATGGGAGTTCGCCGTCGCCTATGGCCTGGTCGCGGCCGGTGCCGCTCTGTTCATCCGCCGGTTCCTGCGCCACGATCTGCGTTTGTGACCATCGTCGTACGCAACGGCCTGCTCATCGACGGCACCGGCGCGGATCCAACCGCCGCCACCGTCAGCATCACCGCTGACCGGTTCACCGAGGTCGGGGCGCCGGGAGCGCCACTCGCTCGGTCCGACGACGTGATCGACGCCGACGGTCTGACGCTGCTGCCCGGGCTGATCGACCTGCACACCCACATGGGAGTGATCGACTTGACCGGCTCCGGCCGGCCATCGCCGGCGTTGCTCGCGGCACAGCTGTTCGAGAACGCCGAGCTATGCCTGCTGTCCGGACACACGACGGCGCGTGAAGTGTCCGGAGCGGACGGCGGGCTGCGGCAGGTCATCGACGCCGGGGTCATCCCTGGTCCGCGGCTGTTCCCGTCCGGCCCGATGATCAGCCAGTCCGGCGGACACGGCGACCACGGATCGCAATGGCTCGACGGACATCACGGCAACACCGTCATTCCCGGCTTGATCCACACCAGCGTCATCGTCGACGGTGTCGACGAGATGCGCCGCGCCGCGCGACTCGCCTTCAAGGCCGGCGCCACACAACTCAAGGTGTGCATCTCCGGCGGCGTCGTGTCGTTCACCGACCGGCTCGAGGACACCCAGTTCAGCGTGGAAGAGCTCCGCGCCGCGGTCGACGAGGCCAGGGCGAGGGACACCTATGTGACCGCTCACGCGCACAACGCGCGCGCGATCGAAAACGGGCTGGCGGCCGGCTTGGAGTGCTTCGAGCACGGCACCTTCCTGGACGAGGCCACCGTCGAGAAGATGGCCACGTCCGGCGCCGCGCTGGTGCCGACGCTGTCGATCCCCTATCTGATGGCCAGCGAACGTGAGGCGTGGGGCATCCCCGAGGAGATCGCCGCTCGGCTCAACGGGATCGAGGAGGCGATGACGCGCAGCCTCAAGCTCGCGTACGACGCGGGTGTGCTCATCGGCTCCGGCAGTGACCACCTCGGCCCGCAGCAGAACCGGCGCGGACTGGAGATCGCGCGCAAGGCCCAGGCGCTCGGTCCGATGGCCGCCATCGTCTCGGCGACGTCGGCAAGCGCGCGCATTCTGCGCCGCGAGGACCTGGGCGTCGTCGCGGCCGGCAAGACGGCCGATCTGATCGCCGTACGCGGCGATCCACTGGCCGATCCGGCTGTGTTCGACGAGCCTGGCAACGTCGTGCTCGTCATCAAGGACGGCGTCGTCGTGAAGGACACCCGGTAGCTAGCCGGCAGCGGCGACTCCGGCGACCGTGGCGAGAAGCACCGCCATCACCAAGAGGGTTGTGGGGCGACGGCGGATGCGGTGCATGGAGAAACTCCTCGCGCTGGGAATCGACGTGGCGCAACGTAAGGGCCGGATGTGCTCGAAGCCGCCGCGAAGATGAACGTTTCGGGCGTAAGGGCCGAACGATGTCCGAACCACCTGACCAAGGCTCAGGTGGCCGCAGGAGAGCATGTGCGTCGTGTGCACGGTGGTCGTGCGATGGCCGGTCGATGGCGCGAGTCAGATCCTCGCCTTGCGTGACGAGCTCACGTCGCGCGACTTCGACGACCCGGGTCGTTGGTGGCCGGAGGCGCCGGACGTCGTCGGCGGTCGCGACCGAACCGCCGGCGGAACCTGGTGCGCCAGCGACGTCCGCACCGGCGTGACCGCCCTCGTGCTCAATCGCCCGCCGAAGCGGGTCGCCGATCCGGGTGCTCCGAGCCGGGGCGTTCTTCCACTCCTGGCCGTCGAGCACGGTGCGTCGTGGGTCGAGGCGGCGCAGGTCGAAGGGATGGCGAGCTTTCTCCTCGTCCTGGCATCGCCGTCGGCTCTCACCGCCTGGTCCTTCGACGGACAGGAGCTGACCTCGGCCTGCTACGACCCCGGCGTGCAGATGTTCACCTCCGGCGGCGCCGAGGACGGCAAGGCTTTGCGCTACCTCGACCGGTTCAAGCAACGGCCGGCACCGGAAGAGTGGCTGTCCGTCGTCGAGGCCCCTGGTCCGGCTGACGACCGCGCCGCCCTCGTCGTACGACTCGAGCGTGCCGACTTCGTCTTCGCGACCGTCTTCGGGCAGTTGATCGAGTCCCGACCGGGCGGTGTCCGGCTGCGCTACTCGCGACAGCCCTGGCTGCGCGACTCTTGGCTGCGCAAGTCCTGGTTGGCGCAGGACTTCACCGGTTAGCGCTCGCGCCGGATCCGGCGCACGATGACAACGACATCGACAAGGGCGATCGCCGCGAGCACAGCGAGCACGACTGCCAGCACGGGAACGCCGACGATCGCCGAGGCCACGGCTCCGCCGGTGCACACCACGAGTCCGAAGATCGCGAGCACCAGGCGCAACCCCAACGCGCTGCGGGCGGGCGGCGCACCGGCGATGCCTGCCGTCGGGTCGTGGTAGTCGTCGCCACCAGAAGGGCCACTGTTCACTGGGCCACTCTTCACTGTGTCTTCACCGTTCCAGTGATGCCGGCCAAGAAAACCCTCAGATCCGCGTGTGACGATAACGCCTGTGATCGAGGCGACCGAGCTCTCGAAGAAGTACGGCGACAAGCGCGCCGTGGACGGGTTGTCGTTCGTCGTACGCCCGGGAACCGTCACCGGATTCCTCGGCCCGAACGGAGCCGGCAAGTCGACGACGTTCCGCTGCATCCTCGGGCTGGACCGGCCGACCAGCGGTGGTGTCACGGTCAACGGGCGGGCTTACCACGACATCCCGGCACCGTTGCGGGAAGTCGGCGCGCTGCTGGAGGCGCAGTCGGTCCATCCGGGCCGAAGCGCCCGCAACCATCTGCTGATGCTCGCCGCCACGCACCACATCCCGCGCTCTCGGGTCGACGAGGTGCTCAACCTCGTCGGACTTCACGACGTCGCCGGCCAGCGGGTCGGGACCTTCTCGCTCGGGATGCGGCAGCGGCTCGGCGTCGCGGCTGCGTTGCTCGGCGATCCGCAGGTGCTGCTGCTGGACGAGCCGGTCAACGGCCTCGACCCGGAAGGCATCCGCTGGATCCGGCAACTGCTGCGCGCTCTGGCCGCAGAAGGACGCACGATCTTCGTCTCGTCACACCTGATGAGCGAGATGGCGCAGACGGCAGAGCACGTCATCGTCATCGGCCGCGGCCGGCTGATCGCCGACGCGCCGATGGACGACCTGGTCGCCGCCGCCTCCGGATCACACGTGTTGATCCGAACCCCCCGCCGTGACGAGCTGATGCCCGCCGTCGTCGCGGCCGGATGGACCGCGACCGTCGTCGACAGCGACGGGTTGGAGGTCGTCGGCGCCAGCCCGGCGGACCTGGGTGACCTGGCCTTCGCCCATGGCATTCCGGTGCACGAGCTGACCTCGCGGTCGGCGACGTTGGAGGAGGCCTACATGCGGCTGACGGCCGACGAGCTCGAGTACAGCCACGTCGGGGGGCCGTCGTGACCACGACCGCCGTGGAGAGCCGGTCGCCGGACGCCGAGTCCGGTGTGACCTTCCCGCGCGTCCTCGTCTCGGAGTGGGTCAAGTTCCGCTCGGTGCGGTCGAGCTGGCTGACGCTGGCGATCACCATGACGCTGGTCGTCGGGCTCGGCGCACTGTTCACCTGGGCCCGCGCCTCGCACTGGCCGCCCCGAGACCCGGCCGAGGTCTTCACCTTCGATCCGACCAGGATCAGCCTGGCCGGCACCTTCCTCGCCCAGCTCGCCGTCGGCGTGCTCGGGGTGCTGCTCGTGACGGGCGAGTATGCGTCCGGCACCATCCGCGCGACGTTCGCCGCCGCCCCCCGCCGGCTTTCGGTCTACCTCGCCAAGCCGCTGCTGTTCGCGGCGCTCAGCCTGCTGGCCCTGGTGCCGACGACGTTCGCCGCATTCGTGGTCGGGCAGCAGATGCTCAGCAGCAAGAACATCCAGACCACGCTGTCAGCGCCCGGTGTGGCTCGCGCCGTGATCGGCGCCGCGCTTTATCTCGCCGTGGTCGGGCTGTTGGGTGTCGCCCTCGGCTGGCTGCTGCGCCACACGGCCGGGGCGATCTCGACGCTGTTCGGCGTGCTGCTCATCCTTCCGCTGCTCGCGCGCGTGCTGCCTTCGCCGTGGGACTCCGACGTGAGCAAGTGGCTGCCGAGCGAGGCCGGCCGAGCCGTCTTCTCCGTCCGGCCGGACCCCGGCTCGTTCGGGCCCTGGACCGGGTTTGCCGTCTGCTGCATGTACGTCGCGGCGCTGCTCGTAATCGGCGCCGTTGCGGTGATTCGCCGCGACGCATGACTGCTCAAGGAATGCGACAGGCAGGACGACAAAGATGTGACGCGCCGGAAACCCGGCAATTCGCCTGTTCGCGCCCTTCCGGTGCGACGCTGCCCTACCGTGAGCCCAATGTCCAAGAATCTCCCCCGCGCCGCCGTGCTCACTGCGCTCGCGCTCGCGATCGCAGCATGCGGCGCGGGTGCAAAGAGCGAGAAGCCCGTTGCAATCGCGAACACTCCGACACCCTCCGCGACAGCGACTACCCCGGCGCCGACACCGAAGGCCGTCTACCCGTTGACCGGGTTGCCCGTGACCAGCGCCGCCCGTGCGGCTCGGCCGGCCGTGTCGGTGAAGATCGACAACATTGCCCAAGCCCTGCCGCAGTCGGGCCTGAACCAGGCCGACATCGTCACCGACATCCTGGTCGAGGGCGGCCTCACCCGGCTGATGGCAACGTTCCAGTCGCAGGACGTCCCGCTGATCGGGCCGATCCGGTCGGCACGTCCGGTCGACGCCGACCTCACCCGTGAGCTCAACGGCGGCATCTTCGCCTACTCCGGCGCTGCCCGCGGCGAGATCGCCCCCTCGATCGACCACAGCACCGCGCTGCTGATCTCCAACGACCACAACCCGCAGTGGTTCTGGCGCACCGACCGTGCCGCGCCGCACAACGTCTACTCGTCGACGTCGCGGCTCTACAAGGCCGGCGCGGCTTCGCATCGCAAGTTCAAGGCACCGCCGCAGCTGTTCGCCTACTCGACCGACGCGCCGACCGGGCGCTCCGTCAGCCGCGTCCGCATCCCGTTCTCGTCGTACAGCACCGCGTCGTGGACGTGGACGGGCCGCAACTATGTGCGCACCCAGAACGGCAGCCCGGACACGCTGTCCAACGGCTCCCGGATCAACACGACCAACGTGGTGATCCTGTCGGTCACGTGGCGGCCGACCAACATCATCGACGCTGCCGGCAACCGCGACCCGTACGTGATCGTCATCGGGTCCGGGAAGGCGTGGGTGATGCGCAACGGCAAGCTGATCGAGGGCCGGTGGACGCGTCCGTCCTACCGTGTGCCTGTCCGACTGACCGACAAAACCGGACAGGTGATCTCCCTTGACCCCGGCCGCACCTGGATCGAACTCCAGCCGCGCCCGTTCACTCCCACGTTCGGCTGACCTCCTGCGCCGGGCGCCACGGCGCCCGGCATTGGTGATCACAGCTCTCGCGGTGCTCGCCGCGGCGGGCTGCAACAGCGCTCACCCGGCGCGGGTGACGCAGCCGCCGCATCCGGTCCCGACCACGTCGAGTCCGTCGGTGTCGCCGACGCCGACGGCGCCCGACGATGTCCCCTGGCGCATCCGGCACCCGAACCAGACGACCATCGCCGGCTACGCCAACACCACGAGCGTCGCTCCCGGTCAGCCGGTGACGCTGTTCGTGTCGACGCGGGCGCCGAGCTTCCGGGTCGCCGTCTTCCGCATGGGGTGGTACGCCGGGACCAAGGGCTCATTGGTCGAGCGCTCGCCGACGATCGCGGGCCATGTCCAGGCGCGCGCCGCGGTCCACGGCGCAACGCACACCGTGGTCGCGCCCTGGCGCGCGCCGACGCGGCTCTCGACCACCCGCTGGCCGGCGGGTGACTACCTGCTCCGGCTCGACGCCAGCACCGGCGCGCAGAGCTTCGTCCCACTGACGGTGCGCGGCCCGACCGCCCGCGGCAAGGTCGTCCTGGTCAGCCCGGTGACCACGTGGCAGGCCTACAACCTGTGGGGCTGCTGCAGCCTTTACGCCGGGGCCAACGGCAGCTTCGCGACCAGATCTCGCGCCGTGTCCTTCGACCGGCCCTACAAGGCGGAGGACGGTGCAGGCGAGTTCATCGAGCGGGAGCTGCCCGTGCTCGCACAGGCCGAGCGGCTCGGCCTGCACCTGGACTACCTGACGAGCATCGACGTCGACCTTCACCCGCACGTGCTCGACGGCGCGGCCGCGGTGATCTCGATGGGGCACGACGAGTACTGGTCGTCCACGATGCGCTCGGCCGTGACCCGGGTCCGTGACGCCGGGACCAACCTCGCCTTCCTCGGCGCCAACGCGATGTTCCGGCACATTCGGTTCGCCCCGTCGCGCAACGGCCCGGACCGCATCGAGATCGACTACAAGATCGCCACCGAGGATCCGTACTACGGCCACCACAACTCTCTGGTGACGAGCGACTGGCCCGCGCCGCCGGATCCGCGTCCGGAGAGCGCCGTCGTCGGTGCGTCGTACAACTGCTTCACCCGCACCAAGTCGGCGGCAGTCGTCGTCGAGCCGTCGTCGCCGCTGTTTCGAGGAACCGGCGTGCGTGCGGGCACGCGGCTGGCGCAGCTGATCGGGCCGGAGACCGACCACGTCGTCCGCGGCTCGTTCCAGCCGCGACCGGTCGAGATCCTCATGCACTCGCCGTTCCCATGCCCCGGTGGGCGCGTCCCGGCCGATGCCACCTACTACACGGTGCGCAGCGGCGCCGGCGTGTTCGACACCGGCACGATGTCGTGGGTGTGCGCGCTAGGCGGGACCTGCAGCAAGCCGGCGACCACGGCCGTCGTACGACGGGTGACCAACAACCTGCTGCAGCTGTTCGCCGCCGGCCCGGCCGGCCGGACGATGCCCGCGAAAGACAACGTCGCCCGCATCGTGCGGCACTGAGCCAACCGATTGATCTTCGCGGCCGTGACCAGTTTTACGGCGTGTCGCACCGAAAGGTGGTCGTGGCCACGAAGATCAGCGTGTCAGCTGGCGAGCATCGTCGTGCGGCAGGCTGTCGCGCCGCAGACGCAGGCATATGAGTCGCGTTCGAGGGCCGCGTCGTCGTCGAGGACGAGCTGGTAGTCGAGCAGCAGCTCCTCACCGGCTTGGATCTCGCGCGCAGCTCGGATGGTCACGACGTAGTCGTCGACGTCGGCGTAGCAGTTGGGGTCACAGCTGTGGTTGATCCAGCGGGCGTCGTTGCCGTTGCGACCGCCGTCGATGACAAGACCGTCGCCCACGTCGAAGAGAAAGGTGTGGCCCATCGGACGGTCCTCGTCCAGCGCGGCGAGGAGGTTCTCCCATTCGACGAGGTCACCGCCGTAGTTGATGATCGCCTCGTCGGAGGCGAACTCAGCGGAGGCGAACAGGCCGCGGCCATGGATCGTTGAAGGCCGCACGACCGTCCGCACCCATCGTTGCTACCACGGCTCCGAACTCAACACACACTTCAAGCCGCCGCGTTGCGGTGCCGACCATCGGCAGAGACAGGAGTGCGAGTGAACGCTGCGACAAGAACGAACGTGCCTCAGCCGCGCGACGGCCGCGCCGAGCTCGCCGCGCTCGCACTTGCCATCGCGGGACAGGTCGACGATCGACAGAACCGTGGTGACGAAACCGCGCCCGCATCCGGTGAGTCACCGGTTGCGATGTCGAGGAGGCATCGGCGGGTGCGCTGGGTCGTCGCCGGCACCGCGGTGCTCGCGATCGCGGCGGCAACCTCTGTCGCGTTGTTGCCGCACCACCGCGGTGCGCGGCACCTGGCTCTGCCGCACCCGGCGGCACACGTCGCCGCGACACCAGCGACCCGTCTCGGGGCGGCGGCACATGCCCGCCTCGGCCGAGGTGACGCGCCTGTCACGGACTTCGGATGTGAGGCGGCGTACGCCGGTGACGCCGAGGCCACGCCGACCGTTCTGCCGAGTGGCGGAACTACCACTACTGCGTATCGCGAGTACATGCGCGCATGCTTGTCGGGCATGTCCTGATCTGGTGTACGCCATGTGAGGTAGTTCTTTAGGGCTATCTCAAGATAGTCAGAGCCGCCGGTAAATGCCCATCCCATGATCGCCGAATGACTACGTGTCCCCCTGCCCAAGGGGACCAGGCGTCAAGGGAGTCCCCACGTGCAACGCGGTGGCGGCGACGAGGGAATGACCCTCATCGAGATCGTGATCGCGATGGCGCTCGTCACAGTGGGGCTCCTCGGCATGCTCACCGAAGTCGTCGCCTACGTGAAGGAGCAGTCCACGCAGCGCGCACACGCAACCGCCTTGCGATATGCGACGACGACGCTGGAAGACGCACGCAGCAACCTGAGCAATGTCACGCTGGGGACGCACCCCAGCGCCCCCCAGACCATGGGCGGAGTCACCTTCACCCCAACGACGACCGTTACGACATGCCCATCGTCGCCGGATTGCGTGCGGCTGGGCGTGACGGTCAGCTGGACCGATGGGCACGGGTCGCACCAGTTGACCCTGAACTCGTCCGCCGCCAACACTGCGGCCAAGACGCTCTCCGGCGACACCGGCAGCCTCATCACCAACGCGACCGGCACCAACGGCACGACCGTCACCACCGGCTCGATGTCCCTGTCGCCTACCAGCGTTTCCGTCGACTCCTCGGGCACCCCGGGCAGCAATGTGACCGCGACGCTGTCGGTCGTCGGCCTGAGCCAAGGCACCTCGATCGCGCTGACATGGACCGATGACAACGGCAGCCATCAGACCACGATGACCAACTCCGGCGGCACGACCTGGAGCGCGACCGTTCAGAAGTCATCGATCACCCGAGTGGTCACGAGCGGGTCGAAGACCGTCGTGTTCAGCGCCACGGTGCCCGGCGTTGCCGCACCCGTGACCGCGTCGCTCACCGTGGTGCCATTGCCGGCGTTCAACGGCTCCTGCAGCGTGATCGCCAGCCCGATCGTCACGCTGTTGCGCAAGACGACGCTGTCGGAGGTGTTGACCTGCAACACCGTCGGCCTGGCAGCAACGGACCAGATGCAGGCGTCCTACGCCTCCGGAGCCGGCACCGGCACCGCATCGATGAGCAGCAGCGACGGCGCGACCTGGTCGGCGACCCTGCCGGCAGGCACGTCAATGGCGGCGAGCGGCAGCAGCGAGTCGTTCACGTTCACACTGACCCGGGCAAGCGACAGTTACACACGCAGCCAGTCGCTGTCGGTGCTCCTCGCGTGAAGGGCGACCGCGGGTTCACGCTGATCGAGCTCACGATTGTCGTGCTGCTGCTCGGCGTGCTCGGACTGATCACGACCAGCGTCGTCATCAACGCGTTCCATCGCCAGGCCGAGGCCGACGGGCGTGCGGTTGCCATCTCCACAGTGCGGACCGGGCTGCAGCGAGTCGTTCGCGACCTCCGGCAGGCGGACTTTCCTTTGCTCGAGCTGAGCAACACCAACCTGGTCATGGACGTCACGAACGGCGCCACCACAACGACGATCTGCTACGCGGCCATCGGCACGTCGCTCACACGCAGCGTTTCTCCGCCCCGGACCGCAGGGACGCCGTCCAGCGGCTGCCCCGCAGGCTCGCAGACGAACACCGAGGCGACCGACCTGGCCAACACGAACGTGTTCTCCGTGCCGTACGCGGCGACCGACTACACACTGAACTCGACGCTGGAGACTTCTGACCCGCCCTGCGCGCTCAAGCTGGACCCGGGCCTGTACGACGTTCGGTGCCCCGGCGCCGTCATGGTCGAGCTGACGGTGATCCCGAAGAACGCGTCGACCGGTGCCACGCTCTGCCCCACCGGCACGATCCCCTCGCAGTGCGACATCGACGTGTCGGACACCGCCGAGCTCAGGAACACGCCGTGAGAGCACTGCACGAACGGCGCGAGCAGGGCAGCATCGTCATGGCGTTGCTCGCTCTGCTCGTGCTGACCGGCATCGTCACGGCCGGTCTCGCCACGGTGGTCGGTTCGCACCTCGCGGCGCGGCACGACGTGGCCTTCGAGTCAGCGCTGGCCGAAGCAGAAAGCGGGTTGGACGAGCTGGTCGCGCAGGTGCAAGCGGACCCCAGCCGCGCGTCGTTCGACCCACTCCACGGCGGCTCCGGCGGCACCACGTACACCGCCACCGCGACTTCCGCAGGCGCCGGCAGCTGGACTGTCGACTCGTACGGCACCGGCTCGCTCGGCACCCGCAGCGTCACCCGGCACATCCAGGCAACGGTGAGCGTCGGCACGGTGCCGCCACTGTTCGGCGACACTGCGGTAACTCTCAGCGGTGGCAGCTCTCCGGCCGGCTCTGCGATCGACCGCTACGACTCCTCGGTCAGCTCGGCCGTCTGCCAGAGCAACGGCACCACGCCAACCACCATGCTCACCGCAAACACGCGGATGTGCCAGGAGACGACGCCAGCGGTCGGCGGCCTTGCCACCAATGGTGCGCTGACGATGCGCAGCGCGGACTTGTCGAACATCTCCGAGGCAGACATCTACAGCGCCCCGTTGAGCGGCTACACCGACCCCGGTGCAACCGGCAAGTGCAATGGTGACGGCGGTGTCTGCGGGTCCAGCAGCGTCGTGACACATACCGACAAGGCAAGCTTCCCGGCCGCGACGCTCTGCGCCAACGGGATCGGCGGAGGGACAACGGCGTACGACGGGTCCAACGCGCTCGCCGCCAATGCTGTCTACAGCTTCAACGACGTGACGCTCAACGCGACCGCCGTCGCCAACCTGGCCAACATCTCGGGATCGCAGATCATCATCTGTTTCAACCACTCGCTGACGATCCCGTCTCTCCTGCCCATCAATGCGGCACTCGACGGCTCACCGCGAGCGCCGTCGACACTGCTGCTGATCGGCACCGGCGACACGACCCCCACCATCAACTTCGGTGGCCAAGCAGCCCAAGAGACGTCGATCTCAGCGGTGATCTACGCGCCGAACGCCACCTGCCAGAGCAACGGGCACGTGGATGTCTACGGCCTGCTCGTCTGCGGCTCCGTCGCGTCTCCGAACGGGCTGGACGTGCACTACGACACCCAGGTCGGCAGCCTGTCGTTCGACCGTCCCGTGACCGTGACTCATTGGCACGAGATCACCTCCGGCTGAGCTCGCTGATCTTCGCGCCCACAACCACTTTTCGTTGCGACACGCCGTAAGGCTGGTCGCGGAAGCGAAGATCAACTCAGGTGACGGCGAGGTGTGACACTCCGACGCCGCCACGGGTGTCGGCGCCGTAGCGCGCGATCTCGGCCGCGATGTCGAGCGGGCGGATCCGGGTTCGACCCTCTCGCACGTCGTCGGTGATCAGCTCGGCCGGCACCAGCCAGGACACCTCGAACTCGATGCCGTCCGGGTCGGCGCCGTACAACGCTTTGGTGGTCGAGTGGTCAGACGCGCCGACCAGGGCGCCTGCCTCCGACAGCGCTGCGGCCATCCGCTCGAGCTCGGCGAGCGAGTCGACTTCCCAAGCGAGGTGGTAGAGCCCGACGGTCTGCTTGCCCGCCATCGACGGACCGGCCGCGGTGCCGATCTCGAACAGACCCAGGTCGTGGTCGTTGTTGGACCCGGAAGCCTGCAGGAACGCTGCACCGGACAGTCCGGCCATGTCGGAAACCACCCGGAATCCGAGCACCCGCGTATAGAAGTCGACACTGCGCTTGACGTCGCGCACGTAGAGCACTGCGTGGTTGAGCCGTGTGATGGCCATGTCCGCTCTCCTCCCAGCCGTTTGCCTAACCGTTGGCCAGCGCCACCAGCAAGGCGGCGACCAGCAACAGTGCGCCCAGGACGCGCACCGCGGCGTCCCCGTGTTCTCCGCCGGCCCGCCGTGATCCACCGCCTCGACGCGCCCCGGCGACGTAAAGGAACGGCCATGGCACCACGAGCATCAGCAGACCCAGCACGGCAAGAACCAGCGCGAGCACCATTCTTTGGACGCTACCGCGACACGGCGCAACGCCTCAGCCGCTGCCCGCCGCGACAACCTTCGCGAGCCGGGGCGGCAACGCCCGCAGCTCCAGCGTGTCCAACGCGTAGGCCGCCGCAAGCCCGTGCCAGAACGGAGCCCGCAGCAGCATCGCGTGCGTCTCACCACGTACGGCGACGAAGGCGACGTCGGGCGTGACGTCGCGGGCGCGGACGACGAACCGCTGCGACGCGCGCGGGCTCGTCACCCGGTCGAGGGTGCCGTGGGCGATGAGCAAGCGGCGTCCGGACAGCTGCTCGACCGGGTCAGTCTTTGGCAACCACGGCGCGAGTGCGACCACACCCGCCACGGACGCGTCCCCGGCAACACGAACCGCGGTGCGGCCGCCCATCGAGTGTCCGACGAGCACGACCGGCACCGGACCGTGCTGGTCGCGAACCTGATCCAGTGCCCACCGCACGTCCGGCACCGGCGACATCTCCTCGCCGTTCCAACCACGCACGCGGTAGCGCACCGACCAAACCGCCAGGCCAAGCGCCGCCCCTTGCCGGTGCAGCGCGCGCGCGAACGGAATCATCCGCACACCGGACAAGTGCCGCGGTTGCGTCGGCGCGAGGCTGTTCTCGCGACCGCCCGGAAGCACAAGGGCAACCGCAGCCGTCTCGGCCAACGCAGGCCGGACGACGAGCGCCGGCGCGAGGTCGGCCACGGAGACGTCGACCATCAGGCCGACCGCCGGCCCTTGATCGAGCGCATCTCGGCCGCGGCCGCCTCGTCGGGCGTCGGCGCGCTCCCACCCGCGCTCGCCGGCAGCCACCAGTCGTCGGTCGCGCCGTCGCGCGGATAGTCCGCGACCGCTTGGTCCACCAACACGCGCAGTCGGCCGGCCAGCCGTTCGGTCAGCTTCGCCGCGTTGTCATTCGGTTCGACCGGCAGCGGGGTGTCGACCCAGATCGATACCGGAACGTGCCGGATGAGCTGCGGCCGCCGACCGGTGGTCCAGACCCGCTGCCCGCCCCAGACCAGCACCGGCAACAACGGAACACCAGACTCCAACGCCATGCGCGCGGCCCCGGCCTTGAGCGGCCGCGGCACGAACGACCGGGAGATGGTCTGTTCCGGGAAGACGCCGACGAGCTCGTCGCGCCGCAGCGCCTCGAGCGCGTTGCGATACGCGCCGCCGCCGGCAGCCCGGTCCACCGGAATGTGGTGCATGCCGCGCATCAACGGACCGCTCACCGGGTGGTCGAACACCGACTTCTTCGCCATGAAACGGACCAGCCGCTTCTCCCTTCGCCAGGCCGGCAAGCCGACGAACATGAAGTCGAGATAGCTCACATGGTTGGCGGCGAGCACCGCGCCGCCGTCGGCGGGAATGTTGTCGATCCCGCGCATGTCGAAGCGCAGGTCGAGCGCCCGGAAGATCGTGAGTGCCGTCCGAATCACCGGCGGATAGACAAACTCGCGCGCCCTCGACGTCATGTCCGCGTCACCCCGTGTTCTGAAGTCCGGCGGCCACACCGTTGACGGTGAGCAGCAGCAGTCGGCGCAACCGTTCGTCGTCCTCTTCGTCGCCGCCACCTTTTCGCAGCGCAGTCAACGCCCGCAGCTGCAGGTGCGACAGTGCGTCGACGTACGGGTTGCGAAGGTCGACGGCCGCACCGAGGATGCGGCGACGTTCGAGCAGCCGCTCCTGTCCGAGCACCTCCAGCACCAGCCCCGTGGTGCGGTCCAGTTCGTCGAGGATCCGTCCGGTGAGGTCGGGACGGTCGCCGAGCGCGAGGTAGCCCTCGGCAACACCACGGTCGGTCTTCGCGAGACTCATCTCCGCGTTGTCCAACAGAGCCGTGAACAGCGGCCACTCGTGGTACGCCGTGCGCAACGCGTCGAGGTCGCCGACGGCGTCGAGCCCGCTGCCCAGCCCGTACCAACCGGTGAGGTTGCAGCGGGTCTGCGACCACGCGAACACCCACGGGATCGCGCGAAGGTCGGCCAGCGACCGCGTGGTCGTCGACCGCCGCGCCGGTCGCGACCCGAGCGAGAGATCCGACAGCTCCTCCAGCGGGCTGACCCGGGCGAAGAAGTCCGCGAACCCCTCCGTCTCGACCAGTGCGCGATAGGTGGCCTGGCTCGCTCTCGCTATCGTGTCGGCCAGGTCGGCGAACCGCGTCGCCGCCGCGGCGTTACGGTCGGCGACTGACGGCGTGTCGGCGAGCAGCACGGCAGAGGTCACTTGCTCGAGATGACGTACGGCGATCCGCGGGTTGCCGTAGCGGGCGAAGATGACCTCGCCCTGCTCGGTCACCTTGAACCGATGCCGGACCGACCCTGGCGGCTGCGCCAGGATCGCGCGATTCACCGGCCCGCCGCCGCGGCCGAGAGATCCGCCCCGACCGTGGAACAACGTCAGACGCACGTCATGGCGATCCGCCCACTCGACCAGCGCCGCCTGTGCGTCGTAGAGCTGAAGCGTCGCTGCGAGTGGGCCGATGTCCTTCGCCGAGTCGGAGTAGCCGAGCATCACCTCGAGGTGGCGATCGGACTGCTCGAGCCGACGGTTCGCTCCGGACAGCGCGACCCACTCGTCGAGGATCTCGGTGCAACGACGCAGGTCCTCGCCGGTCTCGAACAGGGGAACGACACTGAGCTCGAGGTCGCGGTCACCGATCGCGACGCGGGCCAAGGCAGGGACCGCCGCGATATCGGCGGCACTCGAACAGAAGCTGACGACGTAGCGCGAGCAAGCGCGCGGACCCCAACGGTCCTGCAGCAACGCCATCACCCGGATCGTCGCGAGCACTTCCTGGGTCATCGGGTCAGCGCCGCCCTCGGATGCGTCGGCGCCCTCAGCCGCAATACGGTCCAGCGCCGCGGCGTCGCTCGGCAGCCCGAGATCGGCGAGCGCAGCAGCGTGCACAACGCTGTGCTGTCGGATCTCCAACTCGGCCAGGTGGAAGCCGAACGTCTGCACCTGCCAGATCAGGTTCTGCACCTCCCCGTCGGCGACCCGCGCCGCACCGGCACCGCGCAACGACTCCTGCAGCAGCCGAAGGTCGTGGAGCAGATCGTCCGGCCGCTGGTAGCCGAGATCGGCATTGCGCAGCCGGGTCGCAGCGATGCGTTCGGCGGTAAGGACCAGCTTCTGCCGGTGCGGCTGGCGATCGGCCGCGCGGGCGATCCGGTCAAAAAGCTGCGGATGCGCAAGACGATCACCGTCCAGGGCCCTCGACAGCTCGGCCGAGGGCTTTGCCGACTTGGTGTCGAGGGTGAGGGTTCGGCCGATGCGGGTCGCCGCGTTCTCCAGTGCGCGAAGCGCGTGGTCCGCGGCGATGTCGGCTGCCTCACGGGTGACGTCGGCGGTGACGTGCGGGTTGCCGTCTCGATCGCCACCGACCCAGCTGCCGAGCCGGAAATATGCCGGGACCGGTGCGCTGGTGACCCCCTCCGTGACGCGGTAGAGCGCCGGCGCCAGTCGAAACAGAGTTTCGTCGAAGACCGCCATCGTGGTGCGGACCTCGTCCAACGGATCGAGCCGGCTGTGACGCAGCAACGCGGTCCGCCACAAGACGGTGATCTCTTCGAGCAGCCGACGACGCGTGTCGTCGCGCTCGGTGTCACCGATGCGCGCGTCGTCCCAGTGCTCCATCTCGGTCGCGATCCGGCCGAGCGCGGTGACCACTGCACGACGCCGCGCCTCGGTGGGATGCGCGGTGAGAACCGGATGCACTTCGACGTCGGCCAGAGCCGCGTGCAGCGCCTCGGGCGTCATCGCCGCGGCGGCAGCGGCCAGCGAGTCCTCGGATGGTGCCTCGTCGGCCCGGTCTCGGGAACGCAGCACCCGCACCCGATGACGTTCCTCGGCGAGGTTGACGAGGTGGAACAGCACGGTGAACGCGCGGGCAACGTCTTCGGCCCGATCGAGCGAGAGCTCATCGACGATGCGCCGCGGCTCGTCGAGGTCACCGCCGCGGCGGGCGTCACGAACTGCGCGGCGGAGTCGTTCGACATCAGCGAACAGGTCACGTCCGCCGGACTCGGTGATCACCTCACCGAGCAGCGCGCCGAGCAGCCGCACCTCCTCGCGCAGCCGCTCGAACGTGTCGTCCGCCATGTCCGACACCGTAACTACGAACTTGTCAGACTGTGCTGCCCCTCTGGGGTCACTAGCCTCTGACAAGTCCGGGGTCTGCCGACGGGGGCACGCGGATCAGGACAAGAGCAGCGACCAGAGCCACCACCATGAAGATGACTCCCGCTGTCAACGCGGCGGTCGCCCCGTGAGTGAACGGGATCGGCGCATAGACCGGCTGGTGCACGCGCGCCGCTTCGCTGGCGGCCGCGTGACCGAAGATCGTGACGAGGGCGGACAGGCCGATGGTGCCGCCGACCTGCTGTCCGACGTTGAGCATCGCGGAGGCGATGCCCGAGTCCTGCGGGGCGACTCCCGACACCGCGGCCAACGTGATCGGAACGAAGATCAGCCCCATGCCGACGGCGATGAGCATGATTCCGGGAAGCACGTGCGCGGCGTACGACGAATGCACGGTCAGGTTGGACAGCACGTAGAGGCCGAAAGCAGCAAAGATCGCTCCCGTGGCGATCAGATAGCGCGTCGGAATTCGCCCGACCAGACGGCTGACGATCTGGGCGACGACGACAATCGTCGCGCTCACGGGCAGGAAGGCGAAGCCGGCCTTCAGCGGTGAGAAGCCGATGACGTTCTGCACGAACTGCGTGAGGAAGTAGAACATCGCGAAGACTGCGGCGCCGGTGATGAGCATGACGAGGTAGGCGCCGTCGCGTGTCCGGCTTTCGAACAACCGCAGCGGCAGCAGCGGCTGCTTGCTGCGCGACTCGATGACGACGAACGCCGTCAGCAGCACCGCTGCGAGCAGGAACGACACGATCGTCGTGCGGTCGCTCCACCCGTGAGCCGGGTTGGCCGCATTGATGAAGCCGTAGACCAACGCCGCCATGCCGAGCGTCGACGTGATCGCATCGGGAAGCGCAAGCCGGCCATTGGCCCGCTTACTCTCACCGATCACGAAAGGTGTGGCGATCGCGAGCACGACGCCGATCGGGGCGTTGACGAACAGCACCCATCGCCAGGACAGCTCCGAGGTCAGCACGCCGCCGAGGATCAATCCGATTGCTGCGCCCGCACCCGACACTGCGGCATAGACGCCGAACGCCTTGTTGCGCGCCGGTCCTTCCGCGAACGTCGTCGTGATCAGTGCAAGCGCGGTCGGCGATGCAATGGCGCCGCCGACACCTTGCAGTGCACGCATCGCGAGCAGCCAGCCCTCGTTCCACGCGAAGCCACCGGCAAGGCTGGCAAGGGCAAAGATGAGCACACCGATGATGAACATCCGCCTGCGGCCGAACAGGTCGCCCGCGCGCCCGCCGAGCAGCAACAGGCCGCCGAACACCAACGTGTAGGCGTTGAGCACCCACGACAGACCGGTGGCCGAGAACCCCAGCGCCGTCTTGATGTGCGGCAGTGCGATGTTCACGATCGTCGCGTCGAGCACCACCATCAGCTGCGCGCTGGCGATGACGGCGAGCGCGAGGCCGGGGTGGACGTTGTCGTGCCTCGATGTCCCGCGCGTGAGCTCCGGGCTGGTTGCCGTGCTCATGTCGTAACCCTCCCGAAACGCGCCATAGTGAACGCTGTCGTTCCCTAGGCCACGCTAACGCAAGCCTTGTAAGAAACGCAAGCGTCTCCTATTCTCTCGCCATGGTGACCGTGCAGACCCGTCGCCGCGGCGACGCGTTGCTCGGTGCCATCTATGCCGCTGTCCTCGAGGAGCTAGCCGAGAGCGGCTATTCCGGGCTGTCCATCGAACGAGTCGCGGACCGGGCGCACACCGGCAAGGCGAGCATCTACCGGCGCTGGCCGTCGCGCCTGGACCTGGTCCTGGACGCGATCGACAACACCCTTCCGCAGATCGACGACCTGCCCGACACAGGCCGCACCCGCGACGACCTCACCATCGTGCTCGGCCGCATCGCGGAGAGCATGCGGAGCAGGAGTGGCGACGCGGTGCGCGCCTGCTTCTCCCCCGGCGCCGACGAGGAGTTGGCCGAGGCTGTCCGCGAGCGGCTGATCGCGCCGCGAAAGGCGGCGATGCTCGTGATCCTGCAACGTGGCGTCGATCGCGGCGATGTGCGCGCCGACGCGCTCACCCCGCGCATCGCTGAGATCGGTCCGATGTTGTTGCATGGGGAGTTGATGCAACGGGGTCGGATCGATGACGTCGCCGTCGACGAGATCGTCGACGAAGTGCTGCTTCCTTTGCTGCAACCGCGATGACTACTGCCGGCTACAGCGGCACACCGCTGGTGCGCAAGCTCGGCATCAAGCACGACAGCCGCGTGCTGCTCGCCGCCGCGCCGGCGGAGTTCGAGATCCCCGACCTGCCGTGGAGCGCGACGGTCCACACACGGCCGGGCCGTGCGGCGTACGACGTCATCGTCGCCTTCTGCCCTGACCTGGCGCGGTTGCGGAAGCGGTTCGTGCCGCTGTCCGAACGCTTGACCACCGCCGGCGCGCTCTGGGTCGCCTGGCCCAAGCGTGCAAGCGGTGTGGCCAGCGACCTCGACGACAACGTCGTACGCGCGTTCGGCCTCGACGCCGGATTGGTCGACGTGAAGGTCGTCGCGGTTGACGAGACGTGGTCCGGGATCAAGTTCGTCCGACGGCTGCGGGATCGGTGATGCAGCACCTGCCCCGGCGTGCGGACGTCGTGGTGGTCGGCGCTGGTCACAACGGACTCGTGGCCGCGACATTGCTGGCGCGTGCCGGTCTGTCCGTCGTGGCGCTCGAGCGCGACAGCGTGCTGGGTGGCGCCGCGCGCACCGAGCGGCCGTTCCCGCGAGTGCCCGGCCTGCAGCAGTCGACCGGGTCCTACCTGCTCGGGCTGATGCCGCCCGAGCTGGAGCGGCTGCTCGACCTGCGGCTGCCGCTGGTGCGGCGCGACCCGCACTACTTCCTGCCGACGACCGATTCTGCTGCTGACGGGGGCCGCTACCTGCTCATCGGCAGCGACCGCGACGCGACCCGGCGCCAGTTCGCGAAGTTCTTCACCGAGGCCGATCGCGATGCCGACGACCGCCTCGCTGCCGAGCTGGCGCAGCTCCGCGACGATCTGGCGCCGGCCTGGCTGGCGGCACCGATGTCGGTCGCGGAGACCGCAGATCGCTACATCCGCCCGCAGCTGCGCGACGTCTTCGTCGACTTGGTGACGGGCAGCGTGGCCGACTACCTGGAGCGGTTCGGGTTCGCGAGCGAGCTCCTGGTCGCGATGTACGCCGTCACCGACGGCCTCTCCGGCCTGACCGCCGGCCCGGACACTCCCGGATCCGGGCACAACTTCCTGGCGCACAACATGTGCCGACTCCCGGGCGCCGACGGCACCTGGATGATCGTGCGCGGCGGGATGGGCACGGTGTCGCGCACCATCGCTGAGAGGGCCGCCGCCGCCGGCGCAACGCTGGTCACGGACGCGCCGGTCTCAGCGATCGAGGTGCACGAGGGCGGGGTCACCGGAGTGGCGCTCGCCGACGGCCGGACCGTGGCCACATCGACCGTGGTGGCTGGTTGCGATCCGTTCACACTGGCCGACCTCGCCCCGTTGCCGGCGGAGCTACGCACCCGACTCGACGACATCCGCCGGCCGGGCACGACGTTGAAGGTCAACCTGGCGCTGCGGGACCTGCCCCGGTTCAGCTGCCTACCGGCCGACTCTCCGTCACCGTTCGGGTCGACGATTCACCTCCTGCCGCAGGAGCAGCCGATGGCGGCGGTGCGCGCGATGTGGGCCGACGTCCAGGCCGGGCGGCTGCCCGACTTCCCCACCATCGAGTGGTACCTGCACACCACGGCCGACCCGTCGCTGCAGGACGAGGCCGGCCATCACTCGAGCGCGCTCTTCGTGCAGTCGGTGCCCTACCAGCCGGCGGGCGGCTCGTGGGACGAGTCGCTGCCGTCGTACGTCGAGCACCTGCTCGGCATCTGCGACCAGTTCGCGCCCGGCACCAGCGACCTCGTGGCCGACACATTTCCCTTGCCGCCGCCGGGGATCGAGCGGCACTTCGGCATCCGGCACGGCCACATCCACCACGTGGACAACGCGATCCCGTTCGACCGGCGAATGCCCTACCGAACGGGCATCGACGGCCTGTACGCCGCAAGCGCCGGGTGCCATCCCGCCGGCTCGGTGATCGGCGCTGCGGGACACAACGCGGCTGCTGAAGTGATGACCGACCTGGGCGTAGCCTGAAGGATCGTGACGGAACAGCGGGAGAAGTCGGGGCAATCTCAGGCGTCGGGGGCGCAGCAGTCGGGGACCGATCAGTTCGCAGGCTTCGGTCCCAACGAGTGGCTGGTCTACGAGATGTACCAGCAGTACCTGAAAGACCCGGAATCCGTCGACAAGGCCTGGTGGGACTTCTTCGCGGACTACTCCCCTGCCGACATCAGCGGCGGCAACGGGGCCACCCAGAACAAGGCGCCGGCCCCGCAGCAGATCGAGCAGAAGCCGGAACGCCCGCCGACGGCAAAGGTCGAAGACGCCGCGCCGGCGCCGGCCAAGCCCGCACCGGCCGCAGCTCCTGCGGCGAAGACCTCCGCACCGGAGCCCGCACCGGCCAAGGCGGCGGCGGCTGAGGTCGAGGTCAAGCCGCTCAAGGGCGCGGCCGCCCGCGTCGTCACCAACATGGAGGCCTCGCTCGCCGTGCCCACGGCGACGAGCGTGCGGGCGATTCCGGCCAAGCTGCTGATCGACAACCGCGTCGTCATCAACAACCACCTGCGCCGGGGACGCGGCGGCAAGGTGTCGTTCACCCACATCATCGGTTTCGCGCTGGTCAAGGCGCTCGCCGAGTTCCCGGTGATGAACCGCGCCTTCACCGAGGTCGACGGCAAGCCGGCCGTGGTCGAGCCGGAGCACGTCAACCTGGGCCTGGCCATCGACCTGCAGAAGGACGACGGCACGCGCACGCTCGTCGTACCCAACATCAAGAACGCGGAGACGCTCGACTTCGGCCGCTTCTGGGCGGCGTACGAGGACATCATCCGGCGGGCACGCGGCAACAAGCTGACTGCTGACGACTTCGCCGGCACGACCATGTCGCTGACGAACCCGGGCACGATCGGCACCGTCCACTCGGTGCCGCGGCTGATGAGCGGCCAGGGCGCCATCATCGGCGTCGGCGCGATGGAATACCCCGCCGAGTACCAGGGCGCCTCCGAGGAGACGCTCGCCCGGCTCGCGGTCAGCAAGGTCATGACGCTGACGTCGACCTACGACCACCGGATCATCCAGGGAGCGGAGAGCGGCGACTTCCTCCGCCGCATGCACCACCTGCTGCTCGGCGAGGACGACTTCTACGACGAGATCTTCCGGTCGTTGCGCATCCCGTACGAGCCGGTGCGGTGGGTCACCGACATCTCGGTCAGTCACGACGAGGACCTCGGCAAGCCGGCCCGCGTCATCGAGCTGATCCACGCCTACCGCGTGCGCGGGCACCTGATGGCCGACACCAACCCGCTCGAGTTCGAGCTACGCCGCCACCCCGACCTCGACGTCGTCACACACGGGCTGACGCTGTGGGACCTCGACCGCGAGTTCCCCACCGGCGGGTTCGGCAACAAGCCGCTGATGAAGCTGCGCGAGATCCTCGGCGTGCTGCGCGACTCATACTGCCGCAGCGTCGGCATCGAGTACATGCACATCCAGGACCCGGAGCAGCGCACCTGGATCCAGGACCGGGTGGAGCAGCACCATGCATCGCCGCCGCCGGAAGAGCAGCTGCGCATACTCGGCAAGCTCAACCAGGCCGAGGCGTTCGAGACGTTCCTGCAGACCAAGTACGTCGGGCAGAAGCGGTTCAGCCTCGAAGGCGGCGAGTCGGTCATCCCGCTGCTCGACGCGGTCGTGTCGGAGGCGGCGCACGACGACATGGACGAGGTCGTCATCGGCATGGCCCACCGCGGCCGGCTCAACGTGCTGGCCAACATCGTCGGCAAGTCCTACGGCCAGATCTTCCGCGAGTTCGAGGGCAACCTCGACCCGCGCACGGCGCACGGTTCCGGCGACGTGAAGTACCACCTCGGCGCCGGCGGCACCTACACCGCGCTCGACGGCGAGAAGATCCCCGTGTCGCTGACGTCCAACCCGTCGCACCTCGAGGCGGTCGACCCGGTGCTCGAGGGCATCACCCGGGCCAAGCAGGACATCATCAACCGCGGCGCGACCGGCTTCACCGTGCTCCCGGTGCTCATCCACGGCGACGCGGCGTTCGCCGGCCAGGGTGTCGTGGCCGAGACGCTGAACCTGTCGCAGCTGCGCGGCTACCGCACCGGCGGCACCGTGCATGTCGTCATCAACAACCAGGTCGGCTTCACGACCTCGCCGACCAGCGCCCGGTCGTCGGTCTACTCGACCGACGTCGCGCGGATGATCCAGGCACCGATCTTCCACGTCAACGGCGATGACCCGGAGGCCGTCGTCCGTGTTGCCCAACTCGCCTATGAGTTCCGGCAGGCGTTCCGGAAGGACGTAGTCATCGACATGCTGTGCTACCGCCGCCGCGGGCACAGCGAGGTCGACGAGCCGTCGTTCACGCAGCCGGTGATGTACGACCTCATCGACGCCAAGCGCAGCGTGCGCAAGATCTACACCGAGTCGCTGATCGGCCGTGGCGACATCACCGTCGAAGAAGCCGAGCAGGCGCTGCGACTACCAGGGGCAGCTCGAACGCGTCTTCGCCGAGACCCGCGACGTGTCCAACGTGCCCGCAGACGACGCCCCGGACCAGCCGGAGTCGCGCACCGCCGACAGCGACAGCACCGCGATCACGACCGAAGTGCTGAAGCGGATCGGCGAGTCGCAGATCACGGTGCCCGATGGCTTCACCGTGCACCCGCGGCTACTACCGCAGCTGCAGAAGCGTGCCCAGATGGCGAGCGAAGGGGGCATCGACTGGGCGATGGGCGAGACGCTCGCGTTCGGTTCGCTGCTGCTCGACGGCATACCGATCCGGCTGGCCGGCCAGGACTCGCGCCGCGGCACGTTCGGGCAGCGGCACGCCGTGCTGGTGGACCGGCGTACGGCGGAGGAATACACCCCGCTCACCCACCTGTCCGACGACCAGGCGACGTTGTACGTCTACGACTCGCTGCTGAGCGAGTACGCAGCGATGGGCTTCGAATACGGCTACTCCGTCGCGAGGCCGGAAGCCCTGGTGCTGTGGGAGGCGCAGTTCGGCGACTTCGCCAACGGCGCGCAGAGCATCATCGACGAGTTCATCTCTGCCGGCGAGGCCAAGTGGGGCCAGCGGTCGTCCGTCGTGCTGCTGCTGCCGCACGGCTACGAAGGACAAGGTCCCGACCACTCCTCGGCGCGGCTCGAGCGCTACCTCGCGATGTCCGCCGAGGACAACTGGACGGTGGCGCTGCCGTCGACTCCGGGCAACTACTTCCACCTGCTGCGCCGGCAGGCGCTGTCCAGTCGGCGCAAGCCGCTCGTCGTGTTCACACCGAAGTCGATGCTGCGGCTGCGGGCCGCGACCTCGGCGCCGGAGGAGTTCACCACCGGCACGTTCCAGCCGGTGCTGGACGACCCGCGTTCACCGGACGCGAGCAGCGTGCGACGGATCGTGCTGTGCTCCGGCAAGCTCTTCTACGACCTGGACAAGGCCCGCCACGCGGCCGGCGCGGAAAACACGGCGATCGTGCGGATCGAGCAGCTCTACCCGCTCGCTGCGGACGAGATCGGCCGCGTGCTGTCGTCGTACGAGTCGGCAGACGACATCGTCTGGGTGCAGGAGGAGCCGGCCAACCAGGGCGCCTGGCCCTACATCGCACTCAACCTGCCCGAGCATCTGGACGGCCGGCGGTTGCGGCGCGTGTCACGGGCAGCCTCGGCGTCACCCGCAGCCGGTTCGGTGACCTCGCACGAGAACGAGCAGAAGAAGCTGCTCGCCGCCACCTTCAGCTGAACCCGTCCCGTGTACTTCACCGATCGAGGGATCGAGGAGCTCGAGACCCGTCGCGGCGAGGAAACCGTCTCGCTCGGCTGGGTCGCAACCCAGCTCCAGACGTTCGTCGACCTCAACCCCGAGTTCGAGACTGCGGTCGAGCGGCTGGCCACCTGGTTGGCGCGTCTCGACGACGAGGACGACTAGCGCCGCTGACAAGTCGACGGGATTTGGGCAGGATGCCCCAATGCGAGTCGGTGACATCCAGATCGAGGCCGTCATCGACGGCATGGCGCGGACTACACCCGCCGAGGCCTTCCGATGGGGAGCCGGGATCGAAGGCGCGCGCGGGCTGGAGGAAGCCGACTGGGAGCCACACCGCGCATTCCTCACCGACGACGGGATGCTCGAGATGGCGCTCGGCGGCTTCCTCGTGCGCACGGGTGACCGGCTCGTGCTCGTCGACGCCGGCATCGGCGTGTTCGACCGAGGCGTCTTCAAGGGCGGTGAGCTGCTCGACAGCCTGCGGGCGCTCGGCGTCGCCCCCGGGGATGTCACCGACGTCGTCTTCACGCACCTGCACTTCGACCACGTGGGCTGGGCGAGCGTCGACGGCGCGCCGGTGTTCGTCAACGCGACCTACCGCTGCGACCAGGCGGACTGGGCGCACTTCATCCCCGAGGACGAATGGGCGATGAACAAGCTCGGACCGATTGAGGGACGAGTGTCGACCTGGGAGACCGACGGGAACCTGCTCCCCGGCCTCGACGTACGCCGCGCGCCGGGACACACGCCGGGCAGCACCATCCTCGTCGTGTCGTCCGGCACCGACCGGGCGATGCTGCTCGGCGACGTCGTGCATTGCCCCGTCGAGCTGGTCGACGATGAGTGGGCGACGATCGGCGACGTCGACCCCGTGCTCGCGACGAAGACGCGGATCGCTCTCGCCCGCGAGCTCGAGACCGGCGACATCCCGGTCGCAGCCGCGCACTTCCCCGGCCTGGAGTTCGGCCGCCTGCTCGCCGGCGAGAGCCGGCGCAGCTGGGTGGTCTAGCTGCTAGCGCTTCGCCACGACCAGGCGGTAGAGACCGCCGGCCTGGTTGACGCAGTAGATCTCGTGTCCGTCGTCCTCGCCGAGACCGGTGACGTTGCCGCCGGCGACTCCGACCAGCGCGGTCGGATAGCCGCCGCTGCTGCTGCGGCCGATCGCCCACAAGTGGCCAGAGCAGTAGTCGGCAAAGAAATAGAGACCGGCCGCGAAGAAGTAAAGCTTGCCGTGGTAGGCGTAGCCGCCGATGATCGCGCAGCCGTTGGAGTCGTTGCTCCCGTGGCTGTAGACGGAGACCGGCGACGTCAGATGCCGCCCGGAACAACGCGAGGACCGATCCAGAGTGTTCCGTCCGCGTCATCGACTGAATAGCGCCACGCGTTGCGCAGCCCCCAGTCGAAGACGAGACGCTCGTTGGCGTTGCTCGACTTGACGAACGGGTTGTTCCACGGCACGCAGTAGCTGAGCGAGCCGCACGAGTGCTCGACGTCGATGCGGAGCAGCTTTCCGGACCGCCGCCGACACGGCTGTGGCCGTCGCCGAGGAGGCATGGAAACGCGACACCACCAACGCCCCATCGCTGGACCTTGTGTAGGCGGCCCACAGATACGGGTGGCTGGTGAAATGCGGGTCGAACACCACGCTCAACATGCCTTGCTCGTTGCCGCCGGTCGCCACCTCCGAGCGGATATCGAGGTAGAACGCCGACTGCAGCTTCGTCGAGCCGGCGACCAACCGGATGTCGCCGCGTTGCTCGGTGACGAACAGGCGGCTCACACCGTCGCGGGCGCTCGTCACCCCAACCGGGTCGGTGAGCCCGCCGAGCCGCTTCTGGAAGTGCGCCGACACGGTCGAGGGGCCGATGGTCGCCGCCCCACTCGCGGGAACGGCCGCGACGGTCAGCGTCCCGGCCGATGCAGCGGCGAACTTCCGCACGCGCCACACCCCAGGTCCGGCGACAGAGGTCCGGCGACAGCCGAACGGGCACGGTGCGACGATGCGTGTATGAGCGCTCACGACCTCGTCATCCGGGCCGGAACAGTCGTGGACGGGCTCGGCGGCCCGGGCCGCGTCGCTGACGTCGCCGTCGACGGTGGCATCGTCACGGAGGTCGGCCCCAACGTGGGCCGTGGCCGACGCGAGATCGAGGCCGACGGCGCGGTCGTCGCGCCCGGCTTCGTCGACATCCACACGCACTACGACGGACAGGCGACCTGGGACGAGCGGCTGCTGCCGTCCGCGTGGCACGGCGTGACGACGGTGGTCATGGGCAACTGCGGCGTCGGCTTCGCGCCCGTCGTACCAGAGCACCACCAACGGCTCATCGAGCTGATGGAGGGCATCGAGGACATTCCCGGCACGGCTCTGCACGAGGGCCTGTCCTGGGAGTGGTCAAGCTTCGACGACTACCTCGACGCCTTGGAGCGACGGCCGCACGACATCGACTTCGCCACGCAGGTGCCGCACGCCGCGCTGCGGGTGCATGTGATGGGTGAGCGCGCCGAGTCCGGGCGCGAGGCGACAGCCGACGAGATCGCCGCCATGGCCAAGCTCGCCCGCGCCGGTGTCGAGGCCGGAGCGTTGGGGTTCACCACCTCACGCACGCTCAACCACCGCAGCGTGACCGGCGAGCTGACCCCGTCGTACGACGCGGGCATCGACGAGCTCGCAGGCATCGCGGCCGAGCTCGGCGCGGCGGGTCGGGGTGTATTGCAGTTGGTCACGGACTTCATCGACGTGGACACCGACTTCGACGTGATGCTCGCGATGATGAAGGCGTCCGGACGCCCGTTGTCGGTGTCGCTCGCGCAGTCACCGCTACAACCGAACACCTACCTCGAGGTGCTGCGCCGGATGGCGGAGACCAACGCGGCCGGCCTGCAGATGCGGGCGCAGGTCGCTGCCCGTGCAGTCGGGCTGCTGATGGGCCTGCCGTGCACCTTGCACCCGTTCATGACCAACCACGCGTGGCAGCGCATCGCCGGCCTGCCCATCGCCGAACAAGTTGCGGCTATGCGCGATCCCTCCTTCAAAGCGGCCGTGTTGGCGGCCCAGACCGATGAGCGCAACCGCAACCTGATCGGCGGTCGGCTGATTCACAAGTACAACGCGATGTTCGAGATGACTGATCCGCCGAACTACGAGCCCGCCGCCGCGGACTCGATCGCGGCACGCGCCGAGCGGCTGGGCCGGACGCCGGAAGATCTCGTCTATGACCTGATGCTGACGGACAACGGCAACGGAATGCTCTACGTGGCCAGCCTCAACTACGCCGAGCGAAACCTCGACGCGGTGCACGCGATGCTCGCCGACCCCCACACCGTTCCGGGGCTCTCCGACGGCGGTGCGCACGTCGGCACGATCTGTGACGTCAGCTTCCCGACGACGCTGCTGCAGCACTGGGTGCGCGAGCGCGACGGAGAGCGACTGCCGGTGGAGTTCGTCGTGCAGCGTCAGGCCCGCGAGACTGCACGAGCCGTGGGCCTGCTCGACCGCGGCGTCCTGGCACCGGGTTACAAGGCCGACATCAACGTCATCGACCTCGACCAGGTGCGGCTGCACAAGCCCGAGATGCGGTTCGACCTGCCCGGCGGCGGTCGGCGGGTGCTGCAGCGCGCCGACGGCTACCGGCACACGTTCGTCAGCGGCGTCGAGATCTACCGAGACGGCGAACCGACCGACGACCTGCCCGGCAAGCTGGTCCGCGGCGCAAAGCCGGCACCAGCCGCCTAGGTCGTCAGGCGGTCAGCACGACCTTGCCGAACAGGCTGCCGTCGACCATCTTCGCGAAGCCGTCGCGTGCCTGCGCCAGTGGATGGACGCTGTCGATGATCGGACGCACGCCTGTCGCGACGAGGAAGTCGAGCAGCCCTTGCAGCTCGCGCCGGTTGCCCATCGTCGAGCCGAGCACGTCGACCTGGGTGAAGTAGATCCGTGCCAGCACGACCTTTGCGGCGCCGCCGCTGGTTGCCCCGCAGAGCACCACCCGCCCACCCGGGCGGCACGACTTGATCGAGTGGTCGAGGGTCGCCTCGCCGACACTGTCGATGACCGCGTCGACGCGGCCGGGCAGCTTCGCGCCGGTCTCGAACACGTCATGGGCGCCCAGGTCGAGCGCGGCTTTGCGCTTGTCCTCACTGCGGCTCGTCGCCCACACCCGCCGACCGGCGGCCCGTGCCATCGCGATCGCCGCGGTCGCGACCCCGCCGCCGGCGCCCTGCACCAGCACCGTGTCACCGGGTTGGGTTCCCGACCGGCTGAACAGCATCTTGTACGCCGTGAGCCAGGCCGTCGGCAGGCAAGCGGCTTCCTCGAACGACAGCTCCGCCGGCTTCGCCAGCAGGTTGCGCTTGGGCACCGCGACCCGCTCGGCGAAGGTCCCCGGATGCTTCTCCGACAGCAGCGAACGTCGTGGGTCGTAGGTCTCGTCGCCGCCGCCGGCGTCCGGGTCGCCGATGACCGAGTGCACGACGACGTCGTTGCCGTCCTCGTCGACACCGGAGGCATCGCCGCCGAGGATCATCGGCGCCTGGTCGGCCGACAGCGCCACTCCGCGCAACGCCCACACGTCGTGATGGTTGAGCGACGCCGCCTTCACCGTGACAGTGGTCCAGCCCGCAGGTGGCTGCGGGTCCGGCTGGTCACCGACCTCGAGGGCGGACAGCGGGTCGTCGGCGTCGACACGAGCGGCGTAGGCAGCGAGCACGACCCCGACCCTAACTGCCGCCGAACAATGTCTTGTAATCCGGACAACGCGAGCATGCGGTGTCCGTTTCGACAGACAGTGTTCAAGAGGGCGGGACCGTCAGCGGCGGGCGACGCCCTCCTTGCGGGCCTGCTCCGACACCGCGACCGCGACCGCCGGCCCGACCCGCCCGTCGAACACGCTCGGGACGACGCAGTCCTCGGTGAGGTTATCGCCGACCACAGCCGCGATTGCGTCCGCAGCCGCCAGCTTCATCCCTTCGGTGATCGCCGACGCGCGAACGTCCAACGCACCGCGGAAGACGCCGGGGAACGCGAGCACGTTGTTGATCTGGTTCGGGAAGTCGCTGCGTCCGGTTGCCATCACGCGCGCGTACTTGTTGCCGACGTCGGGGTGGATCTCCGGGTTGGGGTTGGCCAGGGCGAAGATGATGGCGTCATCGGCCATGGTCGCGACCGCGTCGTCGGCCACCTTGCCGGATGAGACGCCGATGTAGACGTCGGCGCCGTTGAGTGCCTCCTCGATGGTGCCGACGAGACCAACCTTGTTGGTCAAACCGGCCATCTCCATCTTGACGGCGGTCATGCCGCTGCGCCCCTCGTGCAACAGGCCCTTGCTGTCCGCGATCGCGACGTCACCGATGCCGGCCTCGAGCAGGATCTTGGTGCACGCCACTCCGGCGGCGCCGGCCCCGCTCACTACCGCCCGCAGGTCGCCCAGCGTCCGGCCGGTGAGCTTCGCCGCATTGCGCAAGGCCGCTAGTACGACGATGGCGGTGCCGTGCTGGTCGTCGTGGAAGACCGGGATGTCCAGCCGCTGCTTCAGCCGGTCCTCGATCTCGAAGCAGCGCGGCGCGCTGATGTCCTCGAGGTTTATGCCACCGAAGGCCGGTGCGATCCGGACGACGGTCTCGACGATGTGGTCGACGTCTTTCGAGTCGAGGGCGATGGGGACGGCGTCGACGCCACCGAACTGCTTGAACAGCAGCGCCTTGCCCTCCATCACCGGCAACGACGCCGCCGGGCCGATGTCACCGAGGCCCAGCACCGCCGTACCGTCGGTGACGACGGCCACCGTCGAGGACTTCCAGGTGTAGTCGTGGACGAGGTCGGGCTCGTCGGCGATGGCGAGGCACACCTCGGCGACGCCCGGCGTATAGGCCAGCGACAGATCGTCGCGGTCGCGCACCGGCACCTTCGAGATGACCTCGATCTTGCCGCCCCGGTGCAGGGCGAACACGGGGCTGTCATTGCGGGCTTGATCGGCATTGCGGGCTTGGTCGGTAGACATCGGCAGGCTCTCCACGGCCATCACGGTCTCCACGCTTTCGCGGTCTGTCACATTCGTGCGGGGCGTTGGAGCCGATCCGGCCCTCGGTCTCGGACTGCGGGGGTCACCCGATGAGGTGGCATCCTCGCACAACAGGTCGTGAGCGCCTTCAGCGCACCTGACCTGGCAGGATGAGCTTTGGCATCGTCTCCAGGAGGTCAGCAGTGACCCGCGGTCTCACCATCAAAACCTTCGCCGCCACGGCCGCACTGCTTGTTGTTGCCGGTTGCGGCGGGTCGTCGTCCGGCGGCAGCAAGCAATCCGTCGGGTCGTCGAGCTCGCCCAGCGCGGCGAGTGTCAACTCCGCCGCCGCGGCCAAGGTTCCGGCGGCGATCAAGAACGCCGGCGAGGTGCGAGTGGCCTCCGACGCTTCGTATCCGCCGAACGAGTTCTTCGCGACGGACAACAAGACGGTCATCGGGATGGACGTCGACCTCGGGCACGCAATCGGGCAAGAACTCGGCGTGCCGTTCAAGTTCACCAACGTGGGCTTCGACAGCATCATCCCCGCCCTCGGCAACCGCTTCGACATCGGCATGTCGTCGTTCACGGACACCAAGGCCCGGGAGAAGACGGTGGACATGGTCACCTACTTCACCGCCGGTGAGTCGTTCCTGGTGAAGGCAGGCTCGAGCTACAAGCCAAGCTCGCTCACGGACCTGTGCGGCAAGAACGTCGCAGTCGAGAAGGGCACCACCGAGCTCGACCAGGCGACCGCACAGTCGAAGAAGTGCAAGCTCACGATCCTCGCGTTCCCGGACGAGAACGGCGCGAACCTCGCGCTGCAGTCGGGACGGGCCGACGTGGTGCTCGCGGACACGCCCGTCAACGACTACGCGAAGGCGCTGTCGAACGGTGCGTTCGTCACCTATCCGTATGCGGCTTTCGCCACCGCGCCGTACGGCATCGCGGTGCCGAAGGGCAGCAACTACGCCGGACTCAACCAGGCCATCCTGATGGCGTTGCAGGACCTGTCGACCAAGGGCATCTACCAGCAGATCCTGCAGAAGTGGCACGTCCAGGCCGGCGCCATCACCAACTTCACGATCAACGGCGCGACGAGCTAGCCATGGCCACGCCGGTGCGGGACGAGCTGCCGGTCGTGCCTGTGCGCTACCCGGGACGGTGGGTGGCCGCGGTCGTCGTGCTCGTCCTGATCGCCATGCTCGCGCACTGGCTGGTCGCAACGCCCGGGCTGCACTGGGATGTCGTCCGGGATTACCTGTTCAACAGCTCCATCCTCACCGGCGTCCGCCGCACGATCGTCCTGACGATCATCGCGATGGCGACGGGCATCGTCCTGGGCATCCTGCTGGCGGTGATGCGACTCTCGCCGAACCCGATCGTCTCCGGGTTCGCCTGGCTCTACATCTGGTTCTTCCGCGGCACACCGGTGCTTGTCCAGCTGTTGTTCTGGTACAACCTGCCGGCTGTCGTGCACTCGCTGTCCGTCGGTGTGCCCTTCGGTCCCTCGTGGGCCCACACCGATCCCAAGACAATCATCACGCAGTTCACCGCGGCGATCCTCGGACTCGGGCTCAACGAAGCGGCGTACATGGCCGAGATCGCCCGTGCCGGCATCTTGTCCGTCGACGAAGGCCAGACGGAGGCGGCCCAGTCGCTCGGGATGACGCGCCTTGCGACGATGCGCCGGATCGTGCTGCCGCAGGCGATGCGGGTCATCATCCCGCCGACCGGCAACGAGACGATCTCGATGCTGAAGTCGACGTCGCTGGTGTTCGCGATCGGCTATATGGAGCTCCTGACCACGGCGCAGGTCATCTACGGCCGGACCTTCCAGACCATCCCGCTGCTGCTCACGGCCTCCATCTGGTACCTGGCCCTGACGTCGGTGCTCTATGTCGGCCAGTACTACGTGGAGCGCTACTTCGCCCGCGGCAGCACCCGGCAGCTCCCGCCCACACCGCTGCAGCGGGTGCGCATGCTGGCGATGGGGCGGACACATTGAACGTCCCCATGGTCCAGGCCGTCAGCGTCCACAAGAAGTTCGGATCGCTCGAGGTGCTGAAGGGCATCGACCTCACCGTCGAGCGCGGCGAGGTGATGTGCATCATCGGCCCCTCCGGCTCGGGGAAGTCGACGTTCCTGCGCTGCATCAACCACCTGGAGAAGGTGGACAGCGGTCAGTTGTACGTCGACGGCGACCTGGTCGGCTACGAGCGCCGCAGCGACAAGCTGTACGAGCTGCGCGACAACGAAGTCGCACGCAAGCGCGCCGAGATCGGCATGGTGTTCCAGCGCTTCAACCTGTTCCCCCACATGACCGCGATGGAGAACGTCACCTGCGCCCCGGTGCACGTGCAGGGAGTCCAGCGCGCGAAGGCGAAGAGCGAGGGCGAGCGGCTGCTCGCGCGGGTCGGTCTTGCCGGCCGCGAACATACCTATCCGCGCCAGCTGTCCGGCGGCCAGCAGCAGCGCGTGGCGATCGCCCGGGCACTGGCGATGGAGCCGAAGCTCATGCTGTTCGACGAGCCGACGTCGGCGCTGGACCCCGAGCTCGTCGGCGAAGTGCTCGACGTGATGCGCGACCTGGCCAAGAGCGGCATGACGATGATCGTCGTGACGCACGAGATCGGCTTTGCCCGCGAGGTCGGTGACGCGCTGGTCTTCATGGACGACGGCGTCGTGGTCGAAGCCGGAGCGCCGCGCGACGTCCTGAGCAACCCGCAGCACGCGCGGACGCGAGACTTCCTGTCGAAGGTGCTCTAGCTACAGGTTCGTCGGGACGCAGACGGCGGTGCCGATGCGCAGCAGCGACGGGTTCGGGCCGACAACCGCGCGGTTCGCGTCGTACAGCCGATGCCAGGCGATGGTCACCCGGCCAGTCGTGTTCGAGTGCACAGCCCGTGCCGCGAGCGTCCACAGCGAGTCGCCGGCGACGACGTGATGCATCTGGACGTTGCAGCTGCCTGCCGTCGGCGTCACCGTGGCAGGTGCCGATGGAGTGGTGGGCGTGACCGTCACGATCGCGGGCTTTTTCACGGTCGCAGCGGCCGGCGCCAGTGACTGATCGGTCGCGTTGATCAACGCCGCGAACGGGTCACGCGGCGCGTGAGTGGGCACGGCGATCAGGGGCGCGGCGACCGACGGTGCATACGTCGCCGGAGTGCGGGCAGGTGCGGTGGCCGCCGGAGCAGGGGCGGCCGGGTTGTCCACCTCGGTGCCAATGACACGCGCGATGGGGTGACGTGCGATGAGAGCCACACCGGTTGCGAGGAGGATGCCTACCGCCCAAGCGTTCGGCTCGTGCAGTGTGCCGAAGACACGACGCAGCGCGACGGAGCTGGAGGACGGCGCTACGCCCCCGTTGCCCCAGCCCCCATAGGGGCGCGCTGCGCTTGCCATGGCCACCACGTCCTGAAACATCGGCAGCCGACGAAACCTCTGCATCCCCCGCCCGTGTCATTTAGCCGTGGTCAGTGACTATGTCCCGGATGGCCCGGTTGGAGCCTGCCGCCGAACCACGCCCGGTCGTGGCCACAGCCGGGCGACGACCACGCCGCGCACCGCGCTTGCGCCGATCGCGCCGAGCTGGCGGCTGTCGGTGCTGCCGATCGGGTTATCGCCCTCCACCCAGACGGAGCCGTCCGGCCGGACCTCCACCACCCGCTTCACCGCCAGCGGCGCGCCGGGCAGCTCCACGACGACGACAGTCCCGGCCGCCGCGGCGTGCGGCGACATCCAGACCAGGATCTGGTCGCCGTGCCGTAACAGCGGAGCCATCGACGGCCCGCTCACCAGAGCCCGGCGAAGCCGCCCCCTCCGAAGCCACCCCTTCCGAGACAAGACAGCCACGGCGATAGTGTCGGGTTCGTACCCGACAGCAACCGCATTGGGAGGCACTCCATGCTCGCTCGCGTGGGCCGACTGCTGTCGCCTCGAATGACTGTCTCGGCGCACTGCGACCTGCCCTGCGGTGTCTATGACCCAGCGCAGGCGCGAATCGAAGCCGAGTCGGTCAAGGCGATCTGCGAGAAGTACCAAGGCAACGAGGACCCGGTCTTCCGCACCCGCGCGCTCCTGATCAAGGAGCAGCGGGCGGAGCTCGTGAAGCACCACCTGTGGGTGCTCTGGACCGACTACTTCAAGCCGCCGCACTTCGAGAAGTACCCGCAGCTGCACCAGCTGTTCAACGACGCGACGAAGCTCGCCGGCGCCGCGGGCGCCAAGGGCACCGTCGACGCGGGTGAGGCGGAGAAGCTGCTGCAGAAGATCGCCGAGATCGACAAGATCTTCTGGGAGACGAAGCAGGCTTGATTCGCCCCGCCACCGTCGACGACCTCCCCGTCGTCGTGCGGCTGGTCCGCGAACTCGCTGAGTACGAACGCGAACCCGACGCCGTCGTCGCGACCGAAGAGCACTTTCGCGCGTCGCTGTTCGGCCCGCAGCCGCTCGCCCACTGCCTGATGGCGGAGGACGAGAGCGGCGAGGTCGTCGGGTTCGCGATCTACTTCGTCAACTTCTCCACCTGGCTGGGCACGCACGGCCTCTACCTCGAGGACCTGTTCGTCCGTCCTGAGTCGCGCGGTGGCGGACACGGCCGCGCCCTGCTGACAGAGCTCGCCCGCATTGCCGTCGAGCGCGGCTATGGCCGGGTCGAGTGGGCGGTGCTCGACTGGAACGCTCCGGCGCACGGCTTCTACCGCTCGCTCGGAGCAGCGCCGCAGGACAACTGGACCGTGTGGCGGCTGACCGGGGACG
>Ga0207705_10000241_pt1 | contig 53785 bp, 53 predicted proteins | sample KBSC13metaG_FD_184314 | JGI IMG/M metagenome (GOLD analysis project Ga0207705, IMG submission 184314) | Corn rhizosphere microbial communities from Kellogg Biological Station, Michigan, USA - KBS C1-3 metaG (SPAdes) (version 2) | ecosystem: Host-associated > Plants > Roots > Rhizosphere > Soil ... | reverse complement strand
ACTAAAACCCACATCCGCCAGGTAGTATTCGGCACCGCGGCGGCGCTAATATTGATCGGTGGCGCTTCCGGCGCAGCCTTTGCAGCGACTACTCCTAACAACACCAGCAATGGTTCCTATTGCGGCTCCTACCACGCTGCTCGAGCAGACGTATATGGTAATTATGGCAGTCTTGGTTCAGAGGGCGGCACCCCAGGCGCCCACAACGGAGCAGTTGGGCAAGACCCAGGCGCTACAGGTTACAACAATTCTCACGGCGACTGTCAGTCTTACTAACATCGATTAGGAGGCAGGCACGCCAGCCTCAGCAGTCGTCCAGTTCGTAGCAATACGGACTTGGGCGGCGTGCAGGCTAATGCGGCCGGCGCAGACGGCGGCGTGTAAGTAGTTTTCGACTTTGTCTTTGTCGTTGGGTGAGCGATGCGGTTCTGGCCAGAGGTTGCGGGGATCAGCGGGCGAGCCACCGAGTTCGAGCGAGATCAGATGGTCTTCCTCGTGGGTGCGGATATTATCAGTAAAACCGTATTCAGACATCTGCTCTCGTTTCAGCTTATTGGTGTATGACGAGGCGGGGCGTACCGTTGCGGTATAGCCCGATTTACAGATGGTAAATGCAATGTTTGACTGGGTTACATGGGGGTCAGTCGCCCCTGGGGTGCAGTTCGCATCAGGCAGGACGCCACGCATGTGACACTTTGCAGCTGGCGCTTCATAGACGGGCGTTGGGCCGTATGAGATCGAGGGCTGAGATGTTGGCGACATCGTGACTTCAGTTAGAGGAGTGGCGGTTGACTCATGCTGTGAATGCTCATAGGCATAAATAGCCACTGCGCCGATGACCACAGCCGATACCACGACGATAGGTACAATGTTGGGGTTTCGTGACATGGCGGCCATCATACATCACTGCCGCCTCAGTTGTAAATGAAATATCTTTTATTGTTAGGTTTGACAGTTTATGGTATAATATATACTGACTTTGTGAGACTTTCACGTTGTCAAACTCGAGACTCCAGGAAGGAGTTCGCTATGCCGCAGGCAACCGCCAGCAGCACGCTCGAAAAGAAGGAGGTCCTCAAGCCTGCCTTCTTGTACTACGACGACTGCGATGGAGAACTCGTCGAACTGAAGTTCGTCATGCCTGGCACCACCAAGCCGGAACGCATGAGCACCGAACTCGCCCTCGACAAGGCTCCCGCAGGCGCCAAGTACGTACAGCGAGTACTGATCTTCAAGAAGCCAGGCGCAGGACGTCTGCCAAGTGAGATCGACCAGTACCACCCGCTGGACCACCCCGAGCAGCTGCCGGCCTAACCCTCACCAGGCTCAGCTAGAGCACCATCAGGAGCAACCTCGGGGAGGCCTTGGAACATCGAAGATTCCAGGGCCTGGTGGTTCTGAAGTCAAGACGCGTTGCCGATTCGGCGATGCATCTTCTACCCAGACTTCAGAACCACCGAACCGCATACTCTACGAATAAGCGTCGTACTGATGAGTCCCGTTAGGACGAAAGTGTGCAATTACTCAAGACCGAGGAGTTCAAATGTCTGCGCGACGAAAGGCTCGGCACCGCCTTCTTTGTCGTGACAATTCACGAAGTCGTGGAAAGCATCGATGACTTCGAGTGTGTTGAGGTCGTCATCGAGACATTTTCGAACTTGGTGCAGTAGTTGCTCGCCCGCCTTTGCAGACATCTGTGGTGCACAGTGTTTTACGCGGGCGAACAGGCGCTCGCCTTCGACCAGGAGTTCGGGGATCCATTCGCCGCCGACTCGGTGATGATAGTGCATGAGTGCCAGACGGATGACAGCCGGGGAGTGATGACTGAGCAGATCATGGGCAAATACGAGGTTACCTAGGGATTTGCTCATCTTTTCGCCGTCAAATAACATCGGTGAGACGTGCAGCCAATGCCTGGCCATGACAGGCTCGCCAAGGCCGTGACTTTGGGCGATTTCTGAGGAATGGTGCGGGAAGATCAGGTCACTACCACCGCCATGGATATCGAAGGGCACGCCTAGCGTTTCAGCCGACATGACCGAGCATTCGATATGCCAGCCAGGTCGTCCAGTCCCGACGACCGTTTCCCATTGGGCCGGGTCATCCGCATCCTGAATGCCTTTCCAGAGCAGGAAATCGAGCGGATTTCGCTTGCCGGCACGGTCGGGATCACCACCGCGCATCCGCGCCAGACCATGGATCAGACGTTCATTGAAGCCAGAAAACTTTTCATAAGCCGGGTACTTCGCAACATCAAAATAGATGTCATCTTCCAACTTATACGCAAAGTCTTTATCGAGCAGCACTTTGACGGCCGCCGCCATCTGGTCGATGTATTCGCTGGCGCGTGGCTCAGCGAATGGTTTGCGGAAATTGAGCTCCTCAAGCGTTAGCTGGAACGAGGCAGTCTCGTCAGCCGCCAGCTCCCGGTAGTCGAGGCCCAACTCACGGGCCTTGGCATAAATCGGTTCGTCAACATCAGTAATGTTGCGCACCAACCGCACTTCATGACCCATATCCTCGAGTCGTCGCTGCAAGAGGTCATAGGTCATAAAGGTGAAGATATGCCCGAGATGGGCCGAATCGTAGGGTGTAATGCCACAGACATAGATCCGCACCGGCGCGTCTGCCGGCGGAGCAAATTCTACGTAATCTTTGTGGGCGGTATCGAATATTTTCACAAGCACCCATTGTAACAGCTGGTATGCTGAATGTATGGAACCAACTTCACACGAACCACTCAAGCCAGCTGTTGTCCTCGGCGTCGGCGCTCATCCTGACGATATGGACTTCTTGGCAGCCGGCACACTCGCCGGATTCGCAGCCCAGGGCGCAGCAGTCCATTACCTGATACTCACCGATGGCAGCCGCGGTTCCGCCGACACTAGCGCCGATAGCGCAGAGCTTGTCAAAATGCGCGCCGCGGAGCAGACTGCAGCTCAGGAAGCCGTCGGCGCAGCCAGCTCGCGGTTTCTGAATTACACCGATGGACAACTGGAAGTCACCATGGACCTGAAACGTGACATCGTCAAAGTCATTCGCGAACTGAAGCCGGATGTCGTCATCACCTTTGACCCATCACTGCTGTATTACGCGCCACGCAAATTTATCAACCACCCAGATCACCGCGCCGCCGGGCAGGCCACGCTTGACGCCGTATTCCCACTGGCCCGTGATCACTTGAGCTTCCCGGAGCTATTCGAGCAGGGTTACGAACCGTACAAGGTCAAAACCGTGCTGCTCAGCAACTTCGAAAAACAGGACTTTTACGTCGATATCACGGCTCACATAGATGATAAGGTTGCAGCCCTGGCCGCCCACGCCAGCCAGATGCCCGATATGGCGAGTACCGAAGCCATGATCCGCGACATGGCTGCCAAAAACGGCGCCAAGATGGGCGCCCAGTACGCCGAAGGCTTCGTGCGCATCGATTGCATGAAATAGTTAACTATCTTACTGCTTAGATCAGCCTGGATCGCCATACTTAACTCCATAATCAAGGAGATTCCACATGGCAGATTTGAAAGGCAAGAAAGTCGCGATTCTAGTTGATAACTTTTTCGAAGAGGCTGAATTCACGGGACCGTTGAAAGACCTGCAGCAAGCTGGTGCTGACGTCGATATTGTGGCACCAGAAACGGGTACGCTACAGGCGATGCAACACGCTGATAAAGGTGGCACTTTCGAAGCGACCAAGAAGCTCGATGACATCCGAATTGATGACTATGATGCGCTTGTCCTTCCCGGCGGGGCAGTCAATGCCGACAGCCTACGCATGAACGATAAGGCCAAAATTTGGGTAAGGCAGTTCCTTAGTATTGGTAAACCGGTTGCCGCCATCTGTCACGCCCCCTGGATTCTGGCTTCCGCCAACCTGGCCAAAGGCCGCCGCATAACCAGCTTCGAAACTATTCAGGATGATATGCGCAACGCCGGTGCTGACTGGGTCGACGAAGAAGTCGTGATTGACCAAAATCTGATTACCAGCCGCAAACCGGATGATGTTCCGGCTTTTAATAAAGCCCTGATAGGGATGCTACAGACCGCGTAACCAAGGAGGAAATTATGCCTAAATACGATAAGAAAGCCCAAGCCAAAATCGGTAAGGTCATGCACGAATTCAAACAGGGCGAGCTCAAGAGCCAGGGACACAAAGTCACTGACCGTAAACAGGCCGTCGCCATCGGCATTGATGAAGCCCGCCGTGAGGGCGACAAAGTCCCTAAGCAGAAGCACTAGTTTGCTATAGTGTGAGTATGCAGTTTTACCGTACTTCCGACACCAGCAAAGCAATATCAGATCTGCAATCCCGACTCATAAGCGAACTCCAGGCCGGTAAACATGTCCTCTGGATGGTCAGCGGTGGCTCTAACATCACCGCCAGCGTGGCTGTAATGGCCGGTATATCTGGAGATCTGCAGACTAATCTGACGATTATGTTTTCCGATGAGCGCTATGGCCCCGTGGGTCATGCCGATTCAAATTATCAGCAGATGCTAGATGCCGGCTTTTTGGTCAATGGAGCCCAATTTCTGCCGGTGTTACAGGAAGGTATGAGTCGCGATGAAACTGTGGCTGCCTATGCCGACCTCATCAAATTGGAATTCGACCGTGCGGATATCATAATAAGCCAGCTAGGAATTGGCGCTGACGGCCACATTGCCGGTGCACTACCGGGGACCATCGCGACCACGTCTGAAGAATGGGTAATCGGTTATGAAAGCCCGCCGTACCAGCGCATTACTATGACCTTCCCGGCGCTGCGGCAGATTACGGCTGACTACAGTTTGGTATTTGGTGATGACAAAGCCAACGCGCTGACGCAGCTGCAGAACGAAGATCTCGAGCTATCCGAACAGCCGGCCCAAATACTAAAGGAACTGTCCGAAGCCTATGTCTACAATGATCAGATTGGAGACGTGGCGTGACGCCTGCCAGCCTGGTTATATTCGGTATTACCGGCGACCTCGCCAAGCGCAAGGTACTGCCAGCAATCTATCACCTGTTCAAGGGTGACTTGCTGCCCGAGGGCACACAGATCATCGGTACCAGCCGCCAGCAACTGACGTCCGAGGACTTGCTCAAAGAAGTTGAGCTCTGCGTCTTGGAAGTCGATAATGTCTGTGACCCGGTCGCGCTCCAGCGCTTCAAAGACAATCTGCACATGGTGCAGCTCAATCCGGTTGAAGCCGAGGATTATGAACGCCTGCGCCAAACGCTCGACGATATCGATCAGCAGCAGGGCAGGCAGCTGAATCGTTTGTTCTACCTGTCGATTCCACCGCAGATCTACGGCCCGGTCATTCGCCGACTCGGTGAGCATGGCCTCAACAGCAATGGCCAGGATGGGAGCGCCATTACTCGTCTGTTAGTAGAAAAACCATTCGGTTACGATGTCGCCTCCGCCGAAGCCTTAATCAGCGATACCGCCCACGCCTTTGCCGAGGACCAGATCTTCCGCATCGACCACTACCTGGCCAAAGAAACCGCCCAAAACATCCTGACCTTCCGCCGTCACAATCCAGTCTTCGCCAGCAACTGGGGTAGCGGTCATATCACCGCCATCGAAGTATTGGCATCAGAGGCCATCGGTATTGAAGGCCGCTCTAACTTTTATGATTCTGTTGGCGCCTTACGTGATCTGGTGCAGAGCCACTTGCTGCAACTTTTGACGTTGACGACACTCGATTTGCCGGCCGATCCCCATGACACCGACGGCCTGCACGCTGCCAAAAAAGCATTTTTGGAATCACTACTGCCACCGACGCCAGACCAGGTCACTGACGCCGTGCAGCGCGCCCAATACGAAGGTTATCGCGACGAAGTCGCCAACCCGAACTCCACGACCGAGACATTCGTATCTGTCGAATTGTATAGTTCGCTGCCGCAGTGGCAAGACATACCGTTCCGGTTGACAACCGGCAAGGCACTGGCTGATAAAACCACCAGTATTACGGTTTACTTCGGCTCGGCCGAAACTGACGTCAACCAGCTGACGTTCCGCTTGCAACCGAACGAGGGTATCGACGTCCAGCTGCTCGTCAAAACACCCGGGTATGATGATGCGTTGCAGTCAGCCGACATGAATTTCAGCTATGCCGGCACCTTTGCGCCGGGGAGTGAGCCGGATGCCTACGAACGAGTTCTGGTCGATGCCGTGCGCGGCGACAAAGCACTGTTCGCGACTTCCGATGAGGTTATGGCCAGCTGGCGCGTCCTGCAACCAATCCTCGATGCTTGGACTCGCAGCAGCAATGACCTAGGCTTTTACCCCAAAGGTGCTACCGCCGATAGCCTGATCAAAACCGTAAACGAATAAGGACGCTATGGATTCACCAATCACCCCAACCGCAGATATCGCCGTCATCGGCATGGCCGTCATGGGCCAGAACCTGATCATGAACATGAACGACCACGGTTTCACTGTAGTGGCATACAACCGCACCGTCAGCAAAGTCGATGATTTCCTACTCGACGCCGCCAAGGGCAGTCATGTCATCGCTGCCCACTCGGTCGAAGAAATGATCGCCCACCTCAAAGCACCGCGCCGGGTGATGCTGATGGTCAAGGCCGGTGAGGCCGTTGACTCGATGATCGAGCACATCATGCCGCACCTCAGCGAGGGCGACATCATCATCGACGGCGGCAATTCACTGTACACCGACACGGAGCGTCGGATGCGTGAAGTCGAAGCCAAAGGCCTACTTTACATCGGTACCGGCGTATCCGGCGGTGAAGAAGGCGCCCGTCGGGGCCCGTCAATTATGCCCGGAGGTTCGCCAGCCGCCTGGCCGCACGTCAAAGACATTTTCCAAGGCATCGCCGCCAAAGTCGAGGATGGCAGTCCGTGCTGCGACTGGGTAGGTGAAGGCGGCGCCGGCCACTACGTCAAAATGGTTCACAATGGCATCGAGTACGGCGACATGCAGTTGATCGGCGAAGCCTACCAACTCCTCAGGCAGCAGCTCGGGCTCAGCGCTGACGAGCTGGCCGACATTTTCAGCGACTGGAATCAGGGCGAACTCGACAGCTATCTGATTGAAATCACCGCTGACATCTTACGTTTCAAAGATGGTGACGGCTTGCCGCTGGTCGACAAAATTCTCGATGCCGCCGGCCAAAAAGGCACCGGCAAATGGACGGTCATGAGCTCTGCCGAGCTCGGTCAACCGGTGACCGTCATCGGCGAAGCCGTCTATGCCCGCTGCTTGTCAGCCCTCAAAGGCGAGCGCGTCAGCGCCGCCCAGCGCCTGCATGGTCCGACTACGGCTTTCACTGGCGACAAGCAGGCCTTGATCGACAGCGTCCGCCAAGCCTTGTACTGCGCCAAAATCATCAGCTATGCCCAGGGCTATATGCTGATGCGAGCCGCGGCTACCGAATATGGCTGGAACCTCAACTATGGCGGCATCGCGCTGATGTGGCGGGGTGGTTGCATCATCCGCTCACGCTTCCTCGGCGACATCAAGGCCGCCTTTGACAAGAACGGCCAGCTGACCAACCTGTTGCTCGACGATTTCTTCGTAAGTGCTATCGACGACGCCCAGCACGGCTGGCGTACCGCCGTCTCCGAAGCCACCATGGCTGGCATTCCAGTGCCGGCCCTTAGTTCAGCCCTGGCATTCTACGATGGTTACCGTACCGAGCACCTGCCAGCCAATCTGTTGCAGGCTCAGCGCGACTACTTCGGCGCCCACACCTACGAGCGTCTCGACCAACCCCGCGGCCAGTTTTTCCATACTAATTGGACCGGCGAGGGTGGCACCACTAGCTCGACCAGCTATACTGTTTAAAAAGGAATTCTATGCACGAACTAGTCATACTTATCGCCAAATACTTCATCTTGCTACCGCCATTGCTGTTAGCAGCCGTGTGGCTGCAAGCTGCCCGTTCTGCCAAGCTACAGATCATCGCCACCCTGGCCGCTGGAGCTATTCTGTCCTTAGTGCTGGCCGAAATCGGCCGCAAACTATACAACGATCCACGCCCATTTGTCGCCGGCCATTTCACGCCTTATTTCTCGCATGGTGCAGATAATGGTTTCCCCTCCGATCACACACTGTTCGCAGCATGCGTGGCCTACATAACACTCATATTTAGTACACGGCTGGGGGCAGTCGCTTTGGTAATCGCTGCCTTCATAGGCGCCAGTCGAGTTATTGCCGGTGTCCACCACTTTACCGACATTCTTGGTAGCTTGATATTTGCAGGTGTAGGAGTCGGCCTAAGCTGGTTGGTAGTTAAGCGTCTGACTACTCACCGCGAGTCATGATTCTCGATATTCTGATCGTCCTGTTTGGCATCACGGCTCTGTTCCGGGGGCGAGACATCGGTTTCGTGCGACAGATTTTCTCGACCGTTGGGTTTTTCGGCGGACTGTTTATCGGGGCACTGGCGCAACCGCATACTACCCAGCTAGCCCACACCGCAGCCGGGCGTGGGCTGATTACCATCCTGACGACACTCGGGACGGCACTCGTCATGCTGAGCCTGGGCGAGTATCTTGGTCTGCGGCTCAAGCATCGTGTACTGCTCGTCAAAGTGATCAATACCTATGATAACGGCCTGGGTGCCATCCTCGGCACGGTTTCACTTCTATTCAGTATCTGGTTGACCGCCTCGATCATTACTTCATTGCCGTATCCGCGGGTTCAGAATGCCATTAAGAGTTCGGCTATCATTACCTTGCTCGACAAAGCCTTGCCAAGCGCCCCGACGGTGATTGCTGATCTGGGGCATCTGGTTGACCCGAATGGCTTCCCTCAAGTATTCATCGGCACCGAGCCAATCCCACGTGGCAATATCCATCTGCCATCACTCGGAGAGCTCGAACCAGCCGTCAACAAAGACAAGGACTCAGTGGTCAAAGTCGCAGGACAGGGCTGCGGCGGCATCGTGGAGGGTTCAGGCTTCGTAGTTGGCAGCAATCTGGTTGCCACCAACGCACACGTCGTCGCAGGTATCGGCCACCCCTACGTCCAAGATAGCAACGGCAGCCACAGCGGCACAGTCATCTGGTTCGACCCCAATCTCGATTTTGCGGTACTGCGGGTCAGTAATCTTGCCGGCAAACCATTGACTATCAGCGGCAAGCAAGTCGCCAGTGGCACCGCTGCAGCCGTTGTCGGCTATCCGGGCGGCGGCCCATTCACGGCCGGAGCAGCGGCCGTACTCGATAACTTTACCGCCAGTGGTCGCAACATTTACGGGGGCGGTGCCACCAATCGTGACGTTTACGAAATCCAGGCCGATGTCATTCCGGGCAATTCCGGTGGGCCATTGATCGACAAAAGTGGCACGGTGATAGGGGTCGTCTTCGCCGAATCAACCTCCTATGAGCATGTCGGCTATGCCCTACAAACACCAGCGGTGATCAATGAGATCAATCAGGCCGTCAGCCGCAACCAGCCAGTGGGAAGCGGCCGTTGCGCCGAATAGCCGCAAGCGGATTTGTGCTACAATACAATCAAATCCCCGACTATGAAACATCAAAACGATTTACTCAGAAAAAGTGCTGAAGCTCCGGCTGAATTTCTGGAGCGCACCGTCGTATCGACCCAGCAAGCCACTCAGCTGATCAACAACACCCTCCAAACCGATAAAGTTATTCGCCGTGGACATGACTACTGGCACATGCTGGGCCCCGGCCTGACCACCGGAGCATCGGATGACGACCCGTCGGGCATCGCCACCTATTCTCAGACGGGCGCCCAGTTCGGGTTCCACTATCTGTGGATGGCCATCTGGACCTTCCCGATGTCGGCCATCGTCCAGGAGATGTGCGCCCGGATTGGTCTGGTAACGGGCAGGGGCCTGGCTGGCAACATCCGGGTCCGCTTTAGCAAACGCATCCTCTATCTCTGTGCCCTGGCATTGTTTGCGGCCAATGCCATTAATATCGGTGCCGACCTAGGCGCTATGGCCAAAGCCGCCCAACTACTCAACCCCCGCCTGAACTTTGGAGCCGTCGTCATTGGTTTCGGACTCCTCAGCCTGTTTCTCCAGATCTTTACACCGTACGTCCGCTACGCTCGCTACTTGAAATGGCTGGCCATGGTGCTGCTGGCCTATGTCTTTTCGGCCATTCTGGCGCATCTCGACTGGAGTACCATTCTGCCACAGTCGGTCGTGCCACACCTCAGCTTCCGAAAAGAAGATCTGATCATTATCTGTGCCATCCTCGGTACAACCATCTCGCCTTATCTGTTTTTCTGGCAAACATCACAGGAAGTTGAAGAGCAGATCCTCCAAGGCAAAACCACCCTCCATGACCGCCGCGTCGCCACTCCAACGAGCGATATCAAAAGCATGCGCATCGACGTCTGGTCGGGTATGTTCCTGTCCGAAGTCGTTATGTTCTTCATTATTGCAGCCTGTGGTGGCATCCTCTACGCCCACGGCATCCGCAACATCACGTCGGCCGCCCAGGCCGCTGAAGCTTTGCGGCCCTTTGCCGGTAATGCCACGTACTTCTTATTCGCCGGAGGCATCATCGGTACCGGACTGTTAGCCATCCCTGTACTGGCCGGCGCCAGCAGCTACACTTTGTCTGAATCGTTCCGCTGGCGCGAAGGACTGTACCGCTCATTAAGTCAGGCCAGGGCGTTTTATGGTGTGATCATCATCTCAATGCTGATTGGTCTCAGTATCAATTTTCTGGGTATTGATCCTATCAAGGCACTGATCTATGCCGCATTCGTGAATGGGGTGACAGCGCCGATTATTTTGGCCTTGATCGTTATAATTAGCAGTGACCGCCGGGTCATGGGTCGGTGGACTAACAAGCGCTCGACCACCATAGCCGGCTGGACTATCACGGGACTGATGACCATCGCCGGTATCGGCGGCATCATCGCGCTCTTCTAGTTATTCTGCGCGCAGAGCTTCAATTGGATCTTTGCGGGCGGCTTTGAGTGCCGGGAATGATCCAAAAATAACACCGACGATGACTGATACGCCGGTTGCAAGCAGGATAATTTGCCAGCTCAGTACCGGACGCAGATCAGTGAAAAATCGGAGTGCGGCATCAACGCCGGCCGCAATCGCGATACCGATAATGCCACCGGTCAAGCTGAGCGCCGTCGCTTCGACCATGAACTGCCCTAGAATCTGGCGATTGGTGGCGCCGATGGCTTTGCGAATACCAATTTCATGCAGGCGCTCCACAACCGAAACCGACATGACATTCATGATGCCGATGCCGCCAACCAACAGTGAAATGGCCGCCACGCCCGCGACGAGGCTGGTCAACAGGTTCAGAACAGCATCGCTATTGGTTTGGCTCTGGTCTTGCCGCAGTACGGTGAAAGCACCGGCACCGCCATGGAGGCTCTCCAACTTGTGGTTGATAGCTGCGACGGTAGCATCGGCATGACGCGCGTCTTTGGGCTTAGCCAGGATTTCATAAATTGTCGCCGTGTTCTTGGTGACCTGCTGGGCAACCCCATTCGGAATGAAGATAGCATTATTAAAATTGGCGTCCTGACTCAGTGGCGTGGTATCAAACGACTTCATGATGCCGCGGACCATGAACTGTTGGCCGTGGAAAGTAAATGACCGACCGAGAGGTACGGCTTCCTGGAACATTTTCTGGGCTGCATGTGCGCCAAGCACGGCGTAATATTCGTTGTCGTCACCATTCGAAAAGAACTCGCCGAACTCAACATCTTGTTTCAGCAAGCTTGGCAGATCGCCGGAGGCGCCAATCACCAGACCGGCCGAATACACACCATTGTCGGCCTGAACTTTGCCCGGGACCGCGCTGAGCGGCGTCGAAGCTGCGACTTCTGACAGGTTGTGCACCGCCAGCGCATCGGCTGACGACAATGAACCGGCAATCGTCACACCTGACAATAGTGAAATGTTAGTTGCGCCGGCACTTTCGCCAGTACTCAGCTGCGCCGGGCGCACCGTGATCAGGTCGCTACCAACATGGTGGATCTGGCCGCTGATCTGTTGCTTGACGCCCTCACCGATGCTGACAATCGTAATAACCGATGAAACGCCAATAATAACGCCGAGCATCGTCCAGAAGTTGCGCCATTTGGCGCGGCGCATCGAATCAAGACCGGCCTTGATGTGACCGCGGGGAAGGGATCTCATTTCTTGACCGCCTTTCGTTTGGATGTCGTCTTTTTGCGTGGCTTACGCTTGGCGGGTTTATCGGGCAGAGCCTTCATGAGCGCCGATACACCGGCCATGTCATCTTCTTCAGAGGTCTTTGGCAGGCTGTAGAGTGCCCGGCGCGCCTTGCCGGCGACCTGGCCAAGTGGGGTCTTCTCGTCATGAACGATACTGCCGTCGTGCATATAGACCACGCGGGTGGCATAGCGAGTAAGTTCCGGGTTGTGAGTCACGAACAGAATGGTATTACCCATTTTGTGGATCTCACTCAGCAGCTCCATGACCAACCGGCTCGCAGCGCTATCCAGGTTGCCGGTCGGCTCATCAGCAATAATCAGCTTTGGATTATTGACCAGCGCCCGGGCGATGGCAGCACACTGCAGCTGGCCGCCACTGAGCTGGCTTGGCATAAAATATTCTCGGTTCTGGATCCCCACGCGCTCCAGCATCTGGCTGGCCTGTTTGAGCCGCTTCGTTTGGCTCATGCCTTTGTAGGTCAGGGGCAGGGCAACGTTTTCTAGCACTGTCAGGCGGGGCAGGAGGTTAAAGGACTGAAAAATAAAACCGATGGTGTCACGACGGATTTTGGCTGCCTGGTTCGGTCGCAGCCGACCGACTTTTTTGCCGCCAAGCGTGTAGTTACCGTGGCTGGGGCGGTCCAGCAAACCGATCACATTCATCAATGTGCTTTTGCCACAGCCGCTCGGGCCCATGATCGCCACAAACTCACCCTGTTCAATCGACAGATTAACCTCGTCGAGCGCCAACGTAGTGGCGTCGCCGAAGCCGTACAGCTTACTGACGTCTTTAAGTTCTATTACTGCCATGCTTGCCCTCTAGTGTACTGTCTGTCTCTAGTCGACCGCAAGAGGCTTTGTAGTAATTTCGTCATTTTCTTCCCGCTTATGCAAATATAACGGCTATTCTGTATAATGGCAGGGAGCCAAAATACGGAGAGGTCGCCTAGTGGCCTATGGCGCACGCTTGGAAAGCGTGTTGGGTGCAAGCCCTCGGGGGTTCGAATCCCCCTCTCTCCGCCACGTTATCATTTACTTCGCAAATAAACTGCCGGCCGCCACAAAATCCGGGGCCGCTAGGTCTACCACTCGTTCCGCCACGGCATTGCCAGTATTGCCACCGATCGCGAGGACGTGGGTGGCGTCGACCATTCGTTCGGCAATCATGGTGTGACCTCCGTCTTTCCGGCGCATCATCAACACATCGCCGGGTTCTGGCAATCGGTCCGGTGCCCGGAATTCGTAGCCTTGGGTTTGAAATGCCGATTGCATAGAAGTAACCTCTGGACTATGCGGGTTGATGAGTGTTCTCACGATGCGGTAATCAGGGTAGCGTTTATCAACGGTCTGGCCACCGCTTAGAGGCACGCCAGCCTGGTTGTAGACGAACGACGCCATCGCGGCACACCAGGCAATCGGCTGATTGCCGGTGAAGCGGTCGATCACGGGTCCGCGGTTTGGAATTGTTTCTGCCACACCGAGGTAGCTACGAGCAATTGCAACGATCCGCTGCCGAGTTGCCGCCTCACTGGCTGCATCGACATTCGACATGATATCTTTTGCCACTTCTTCCGGGTGAACAACCACCTTGAGCGCGGCGGTGGGCGTGGCATGCTCCCAGTTGCGGACTTGAACTTGCACCTGGCGTTCGGCGCGACGTGGCAAGCCAAGGTGGAGACTTTTAGCGGTCGCCCGGACGACATCGATTGTCATCGGTGGCACAGCTTCTTTGATAAGGAGCTGATTAGCCGCAACCGGATTACCTCTGGTCTGCAGCAATGCGGCGCTGTTGAGGCGCGGTGGCACCGATGCACGCACCTGTTTCAGCCTGATATCACGAATGAGCTGGGCCCGGAGTGGGGCGATGACTTCTTCTAGTGAAGGGGCTCGAGGTGCGGCATTGTAGGTCGCCGTCGGGTGTGGCACCTTGTGGGGAGGGGGTTGCTCGACGACGGCAGCAACCGCGCCAGCGGCCAAAGTACCGGCTAGTGCGAAGGCGACTACTCTCGTGCTGGGAAGGTCGTATCTCTCGTGGAGTGTTGCTTCAAACTCTTGCGTGCGTCTGAGCGGGTGCAACATCTTACAGATAATTATACGCTACATGTGCAAGCGGAATTCTTACAATGCATCACGTGTGAGCTGCGCTACCAGCGCTGTCATGGTTGGCAAATCGAGTGCCGAATTATCGATGACGATGGGCAGAGGTGGGTTATCACCGGTCTGGCGTGAGCGCTCGACGAAGCCAGTTGCATCGTCAGTCAAGGTGAAATATTCAGTTGGCCAGTGGAACGGCCACTCGGCTCGCTCTCGATCACGCTGGCGACGGTCGGCGACGACGGCAGCTTCGGCGCTAATCTGTTCATGGGACGGATCTGTGACGCTCTTGGCAGCCCAGGTACGGCGGGCGGCGATTTCCGGGTCACAGGTCATATAAATATCCAGGATAGTCCGGACCTCAGCATCGAGCTCCTCGACGTGCCGGCGGGGATTGCGGCCGTCCATTACCAGCACCTGATAGCCGCCATCGATAGCCTGGCGGACGGTCTCCTCATACCAGACGACGGCTGCCTCCTGGGCGATTGCCAGTTCACCGAGCTGGGAAACGCAGTTGGAGATTTCCGGGCGTTGCAGGTCGCCCAGGGCCGGATCGATGCTGAAGGCTTCGCGGTTTTCGAACAGTTTGGTAGCGATGCTGGTCAGCTCATCTCGCTCGGGCAGTGGGGCCGCCTCGTCAAGTGCCAGATCGCGGCGGATGATGGCCGTGAAGCGCCGGAAAAAGTCGCCGGCCACGGCGTGATATACAGAAACACCCTCGTCGTGGAGGGTGTTTGCAATAGCTTCACTGGCGGCACCTTTGCCGGTCTTAGTCTCACCTTCGACGTATATCGCCAGTAGTTCGGGCATTGCGTGGTAGTCTAGCAAATTTCTCCCTGTAAAGCTATAGTGAGGACATGACTAAAATCTATTCCTGGAACGTCAATGGCATCCGTGCCGTCTGGAACAAAGAGCTGTTCCAAAAATTCATCGCCGAGCACGACCCGGACATCTTATGCCTGCAGGAGACCAAAGCGCAACCCGAGCAATCACCGGTCGACCTGCCGCGGTACAAAGAGTTTTGGTACTCCGCCGAGAAAAAGGGCTACAGCGGCACGGCGATATTCACCAAAACTGACCCCCTCCAAGTCGTCAACGGCCTGCCGCAGGACATCATTGACACTTACAAAGTCATCGGTGACACCTACGGCGATGCCAACAAAGAAGGCCGGGTCATGGCCGCCGAATTCGACAATTACTGGGTCGTGACCTGCTACACGCCCAACGCCAAGGACGACCTGTCACGTATCCCGTTACGCGAAACATGGGACGCCGGTATCACCGCTTATTGCGCCCGCCTCCAAGAATCCAAGCCCGTCGTCTACTGCGGTGATATGAACGTCGCCCACACCGAGGACGACCTGGCCAATCCGAAACCAAATGTCGGCAAAAAAGGCTTCACCGCCGAAGAGCGCCAGGGCTTTGATAACTGGCTGGCCGCCGGTTTCGTCGACACGCTGCGCATGTTCGTGCAGGGCAACGGCCACTACACTTGGTGGTCCCACTTCGCGAAAGCCCGTGAGCGCAACGTCGGCTGGCGCATCGATTACTTCCTGGTGTCTGAGGTACTCAAAGCCCACGTCAAAAAAGCCGAGATCCACGCTGACGTGTTCGGCTCTGACCATTGTCCGGTATCTGTTACACTGGATGTGTGAAGCTAGAGTTTATTCAACTGCTGACGACTGACAGTCTCAAGCTGCCGGGTTTACTCTATACCCCTGAAACACCGACTAAATCCGTAGCCATCTGGCTCCATGGTATGGGCGACAGCGGCATGTTCTACAATCCCGGTCGCATCAATGCCCTCGGTGCCGCTCTTACGGCTCGCGACATCGCGTTTTTGAGCTTCAATAACAGAGGTGCACACAACAGCAAGCCGCTGAGTATCGATGGCTCGGATGAGCAATACCCTGGCGGCACTCACTACGAACTGATCGCGGACTGCGTGCGTGACATCAACGGCGCAGTGGCGTTCCTACGCGAGCGCGGTTATGAACGTTTCTATCTGATGGGGCATAGCACCGGCGCCAACAAGATCTGTGCCTACGACGATCTTGCTACCGATAATCCGTTCAGCGCCTACGTCCTGGCCGGCCCGGGCGATGATACCGGCCTGTTTTATAGTGAGCTGGGCGACGGCAGCTTTTGGAAGGCCCTGCACCTGGCCGAAGACCTCATAAAAGCCGGCATGCCACTCGCCATCATGCCAGAGGACAGCGGCATGCATCCGTTCAGCGCTCAGTCGACGCTCGACATACTGAACCCCGACGGCGCATACAATACCTTTCCATTTTATGAATCCAGGAACGCCCGCTTAGGCACCAAGCCATTGTTCAAAGAATATGCCGCCATCACCAAACCGACGCTCGTCATCTATGGCGAGCAGGACGAATTTGCCCACACCGCCGGTACTACCCGCGACGCCCTCGGCATCTTCAAAAGCCATACCAATCCGGCGGTCGTCGAGCGCTGCGATTTCGCATTGATCCCAGGGGCCGATCACGGCTTCCACGGCAAGCAACCGGAGTTCGCCGGCACAGTTGCCAAGTGGCTCAGTGAGGTCACATCATGAGCCGGCCATTCGCGGTCTTTGACATCGATGGCACGGTGGTACGCTGGCAGCTGTACCATGCCATAGCTGACGCCCTAAAGCGCCAGGGATTCATCGAAGCCGAAGACTACGAGAAGGTCCGCATCGCCCGCATGAATTGGAAGCGACGCGTAGGCATTGACTCCTTTCGCGAGTACGAAGACGAATTGGTCAAAGTCTTCAATGCTGCTCTCAAGGGTTTGCCGGTTAACATGCTCGAAATGGCCGCCCAAACCGTCTTCAGCGAATACAAGGAGCAGGTCTACGCCTACACCCGCGACCTGATCAGTGATCTGAAAGAAAAGAACTACTTGCTGTTCGTAATCTCCGGCTCACCCTCACTGATCGTCAAAAAACTGGCAGACCACTACGGCTTCGATGACTTTGCAGCCACCGAGTACAAGCAGCAAAATGGCTACTTCACCGGTGAGCAAGCACTGGCCGTAGGCCGCAAAGCCGAGCTGCTCCAGGATCTGATCGACAAATACGATCTCAGCACCAAGGGCAGCATCGGAGTCGGCGACAGCGAGGGGGACATTGCCATGCTCGAGATGTGCGAGCGACCGATTGCGTTCAACCCAAGCAAAATATTGTTTGACTACGCTAGCGAGCGTAGCTGGGAAATCGTCGTCGAGCGCAAAAACGTCAGTTATACGCTCTCGGCTGACAAGGGCCACTACCACCTCGATGTCTGAACTGGCTGACTACTGGGTGAAACAGGCCGCCGACAAGCCGCTATACCCGGATATGGTTTGGAGCCGCCCAGAAAATAAACTGCAGGCCGGCAAACTCCTGATCATCGGTGGCAATAGCGAGGGATTCGCCGCACCGGCTGAAGCCTACGAACTCGTCGGCAAAGCCGGCATCGGCACCACCCGGGTCCTGCTGCCCGACAAGCTCCAAAAGATGATTGGCAGCCATTTCGACGCCGCCGAATTTACCGCCAGCACCAAAAGCGGCAGCTTCGGCCGGGCGGCACTGGCCGACTGCCTGGATCTCAGCCTGTGGTCCGACGGCGTCCTGATCGCCGGCGACCTAGCACGCAACTCTGAAACCGCCATCCTACTCGAGAGTTACCTCGACAAATACGAAGGACAGGTAACCCTGACGCGCGATGCCATTACCTACTTCCACGAACTACCGACAGCCGTACTGCAACGAGAGAACACCAACCTGGTACTGAGCATGTCGCAGCTCCAGCGCCTGGGCATCAGCGCGCGCTTCACCATGGCATTCACGCTGGGTATGGACCTCATCAAGCTCATCGAGCATCTGCACGAATTCACCAAACGCTACCAGGTCAGCATCGTCACCAAACACCTCGACACCCTTGTGGTCGCCGTCGCCGGCCAGGTCAGTACCACCAAGCTGGTCGAAGACTGCAGAATCTGGCGCCTCAAAGTCGCCGCCTACGCTAGTGTCTGGGCGCTCCAAAACCCCTCAAAACCATTTGAGGCATTGACCACCGCCGTCCACGAAGCCCTCTGTTAGTCATAAAATCGTGGGGACGAACATGACAAGCAGACAAAATAAAAACAAATACACAGCTGGCAGCCGCGCACGCTTTTATCCTGGCTGCTTGCCATGTGCGCCCCTGGGGCACGGATGCCTGAATCAGGCAGGCGCTACTCGCGGTGCGCGGATGCGGTCGTCGACGCGGTTGGTGGACTCGTTGTAGTCCCTGAGTGCCCAGCCGATGGCCGTACAGAACGTCATGACGTGCTTGCGAGCCTCGGGGTGGGGCTGCTCGGTGATCAGCTGGATGTCCTTGGCTCCGTAGAGGACGGTGACACCGTGGATGCGGGTCATCGTGTTGAGAACCTCGGGGCGGATCTTCGGCAGCTTGCGGCTGAAGGTTACCTTCTGGTGGTAGACATCGAGGGAGAAGACCACAGGCTGCTCGGTAGCCACCACCTGACGCCAGTAGGCGCTGATGATGCGCCAGACGATCGTCCAGGGCGGGGTGAACTTCTTGGACTTGCTCATGACAAACCTCTCTTCTCAGAAGGGCCAAGGCGGCCGGTCGCGGGATGCGACGCTACGTGTGTATTGCTACACCAAATGAGAGAGCAGGCCGCGCGACACAGTGGCCCGGGCTGGTCTCTCATTTGATGTTTGTCTGCTTGTCAATGTGCATTTGGAGTCAAAGCTCTACAAAGCGAATATATTATACCACAACATATCAATATTTCAATATAGTCACACCTAGTTGCAGATCTGTTATTCAAAGCGTATGATCTAGCATTATGACCAAAACTGTAACCGTGCCGCAACAGTACCAACCAGTACATGAGTCAGTCCCTTGGGTTACAGCCTACATCAATCGCCATAACGACAGGGCTTATGCCGCAAGACGATTAAGTTGCTTGTCACCTCCTAAGCAATTAGCACTCGGAGAACGATGCCTTGACGATGCAAGGCGCCAGCTGGATTATTCCCTGGCAACTCCGTTTCTTACATTAGCTGGCGTGGCTATGGGAATGGTAGCTCGAACGCAGCCACGTGGAGCCCGGGAGCACCTTACCGTCAGCGCCGCACGGCTGCGACTCTCAGAACTACCATTACTCAGCAGGCTTATTCTTAACGGCGAGCTGCCAGACAGGGGACAGGCGAAAGCTGCTTATCGGCGCGAAGTGCAGTTAGCCACGGGCGTTATACACAATACCAAGCTCTTGAGGCATCAGGAAGCAACTGACGGTGTGTACGGTGGAGCGAAAGGCACAGTGGGTGAACTTGCCACGAAGTTGCTCGCCAATCGGTATGCTGTGATGCACGCATTAAGTCCGGACTGGTATGCTTTCAAAAGCTATAGGAGCGATGATCAGATGTCGAGCGATGGCTGCAATGTACGTAATAGCTGGGATGTAAGTGTATGGACATCGTGCGATTATGATCGGGTATTGCCCACCTACCGAGTGCAGGTTAAATGTTCCAGCCTCAGCGTAAAAACTTCCGATAAAAGCTATGCCGACGGAGTTACTGTCGTAAAATTACATCCGGATTTGAGCCTGCCGGGAGATGATTCCGAACAACTCTCGTTTCAGGTCCTCGATGATATCCAGCGCGATACCATGCTCCATGATCGTGATGCGGGCGCACGGCTCAATGTTCGCACCGAAAAACTGCTTACTATGCTTGGCTAAAAACTATTTGTGATAATTGGTGGGCGAGGAGGGACTTGAACCCTCACATCCTTGCGAATACCAGATTTTGAGTCTAGCGTGTCTACCATTCCACCACTCGCCCGCAAGTCTGAAAGTTACTCTAGCGCATACCGCTTATGAATCAGTAGGCTATCAGGGGTGTACTGTACTATACTTGAGTACATATGGCAACCGACCCCCTTCAGCCCAACGACGATGCCGCCAACGTGATCCGAGCCAAGGTCGCCCGGCTCTACGATGCCGAGCCAGATGCCGTCATTGAGGAGCGCGAAGCCGAGGCGGTACCTCGTCGGAGCAAACATCAGCAGTTCATGTACGACCTGGGTAACTCGGGCAAGGATTTGGCCACTGTGCAGACCGAGTGGCACCAATACTACCTGTCTCTCCCAGAACACGAAAAGCACCAGGTCTGGCAGGAGTTTTATTCCAGTCAGTCAGCGATTGCACAGCCGCAGCCAGCTATGGTCTCGCCTCATATTGAGTCAGAGCACAAACACCGCGTCACTCGGCCGCATCACAAAAAGACCGCGAAACCACGACGCCGCAAAGACCTACGCACTCCTGCAGCCATCCAGGCCACGATTCGCGACACTGTCACCGGCGGCGGCAAACTTACCGCCAAAGACCACCTCCATTCGCTGCTCTTCGGCCTTGGTGTAGGCGCCATAGCCGTGTTTATCGTCTTGTTCACATTCTTTAATGAATTGATCATCGCGCCGTTCATCCAGCCCAGTCGCACGGCGAGCGCGACACCACTAATCGTCACCGCTGGCAGCATGGCGCCAACCAAAACGCCCGAGGTGATTATTCCCAAAATTAATCTCGAAATTCCCGTTGATTACAGTCAGACAACCACCGACGAAAGCCAGATCGAAAATGCCTTGGAAGCCGGCGTGGTGCATTATCCCACAACCGTAAAACCGGGCGAAAATGGCAACGCCGCGTTCTTCGGTCACAGCTCGAATAACATCCTCAATCCTGGCAAATTCAAATTCGCCTTCCTGCTGCTGCACACCATGGTGCCAGGCGACACGTTTTACCTGACCTCGAACGGCAAACTCTACGTCTACAAAGTCATCAGCAAAACTGTGGTCGATCCGAGTGATGTCAGCGTCCTCGGGCCAGTTCCGGGTCAGACCGCTACTGCTACCCTCATTACTTGCGATCCTCCAGGCACTAGTTTGCGCCGTCTCATCCTGGTCGGACAACAGATCAGCCCCGCCATATCGACCAACACGACGCCAGCCGCTCAGACTAGCGGTAGCAGCACGCCGTCAGCCTCGCTACCCGGCAACGGCCCGACACTGTTCCACCGCTGGACGCAAACTGCATTCGGTAAATTAGCCGTGACGGCCGTTATCATCATCGCACTAGTCCTCACTATCCGCTGGATTCGTAAACCGGCTTACTGATCGGCCGGGCTGAGCAGGGAAGTGGACGTCAAACTGGCGCCATTGCTTGTGCTGACCAGTGTATACACGAATTTGTAGTCGGGTGCGAAAAACGGTGTAGCCAAAGCGCTGGCCGCCACAAAGTTGTGTTGGTTCTGCTGGTCGAAATCGAGAATCTGCAACGTGCTATGACTAACATAACTGAGATGATTGCCGTCCATCCAGATAGCATGCGGCTGTGGGGCATCCAGCCCAGCAGCTAAGTTGTAGTTGTAGCCATTTTTGTTCAGCAGATCATAGACGGCGATCTGATTGGCGTGCTCTACCATGACATACTGGGCATTGCTGGAGAAGCTCTCATAATCAGCAGCCGGTACACGCAGGACCTGCAGCGGTACGATGACACGTTGATTTTTTCCGGCAAGCTGGGCGATCGGGTCCCTGTAAATGTAGACCTTGCCTTCATCGGTGGCACCGGCAATTAAGTACGGCGTGCCGTCGTAAGTTGCATAGTCGACGAGGTAATGACCGCTGGCAGGTAGGCTGCGTAGCTCGGTGGTTTTGGTGCCGTCCAGGAATTTGAGCAGTACTTTGCCGGTAGGAGCATCGGAGCTCGTTACGAATACAACCTGGTTATCGCCATAGGTCTTATAGGCGAGGACATTGCTCAATAGCGGCGCCGGTGTAGGCGTTCGGAGACTTGCCGTTTGCAGGCTATGATCCGACTCATTGTAGAGATAGTATTGGTCATATTTTTTATTACTGAGCGTGATGGTGGTTGGATCTGCATTCAGTGTCTGGTTGAGGCTAACGGACTGGTCAGGGCTGTCGCGGTTGAGCAGCACGAACTCGGTCTTGCCATCTACGATATGCTTCAAAAGCACGTGCACATTATCGTCAGCCCATTCAGCTAATTGCCATTGCTCACCGGCCGCCGGTTTCGTTGCAGCGGCAGCAGGAAGGCTCAGTTGTTCCGCTGGTTTGGTCGGATTCTTGAGGTCATACAGCTGGAAATTCTGCGGATCGGCAGCCAGGTTCAGGAGCAACCAACGGCGATCGGGGCTCTGAGTCGATAATGTCGGTACAGCTCCCAGGTTGGCCAGTGGCGAAGTCTTGACTGCCTTTGGAATCAGGAACGGATAATCAAAATGGGTGACACTTCCACCGTCAACTTCTATCTTGCGCTGCCAATCAATGTAGCCGGGACGGGTTAAGCGCAGCGTATAGATATCGGCTGGTAGCGCCAACCGGGCATTGGTCTGGTCTTTTTTGACGCCATTGACATAGATAGTCGACGATTTGAGTTGGCTGGAGACAAACACAACGCCGTTTTGGATCACGGTCCCACTACGGTCAATGCCGAAGCCGTATGCCTGATAGACAAGGATGACCGTTGCAATCACTACCGCGATCGTGACACAGACGTAGCCTACCAACAACAAAATGCTGTGTTGTCGCTGTTTTTCGGGGTCGAGATAATCCATGAGCTGGTATGATTATAAGCCAGAATGTTAAATAAAGCTTAATATAAGTAGCAAATATCACCGCAGTGCCGTAGGCTGTGCTCTTGCGGTCAGACGCCAGACAGTTTAAGATAAAGTCAGTAAGAAAGCGTAAGCGTAAGTAGCCTGCGTACCAACACAGAGAATAGATCACAGAGAATACGGTGAGTAAGCCAGCCAACAGCATTCACATCAACGGTCGTCGTTATGACGCTCATACCGGTCATCCGCTCGACGGCGGTCCGGCAATTCCTGCCCGGCGCAGCGTTGATGGTGTCGTCAGTCACAAAAAATCTGCCGTCAAACTGGCAGAACCGCGCATTAAACCCGTGGCTGTGCCGCAACCCCTCTCTAAAACCAAACTGATGGATATGAAAGCGCCGAAATCGCGTACCCCGCGCGCCGCTGCCAAAGCCGCCCCGGCCCACGCACCGCAAACGGCGCACACGCTGATGCGCCACGTTGTCAAAAAGCCAGCTCCCTCCCTAAAGCGTAGCATCGTTGCCCACAGCTCAACCGATCACGCGCTGGTCATGCCAAGTATCACAGTCACCCCTAAGCACTCCATCACCAAAGTTCCGGCTGTGCGACTCCAACGAGCCAAGCAGGTCACCAAGAGCGCTCAAATACGTAAATTCCCAGCCGCCACTCCGGCTGTCAGGGTAGTCTCGACACCGGTTGTTGAACCTATCGCGCCACTGCCGATCGCCACTGAGCGACCGCTCGACATTTTCGAACAGGCGTTGCACCACGCCAATACGCATCTCCAACCACCGGTCGCACACCACAAGCATCCGAAACGACGTGCCCGATTGGCTCAGCGTCGGACCAGTGTAGCGGCAACCGCCCTTGCAATACTGCTACTCGTGGGCTTCATGGGCTTCGAGAATCGCACCAATCTCAGCCTCAAACTGGCAGCCAGCAAAGCCGGCTTCAATGCCAACCTACCCGGTTACCGACCTTCCGGCTTCAGCGTTGGAGCCCTTAATTACAGTCCAGGTAATGTGGCAATTCACTATCACAGCAACAGCGACGACCGATCTTTTGCAGTCCTCGAACAGCCGTCGGCCTGGAACAGTAGCACGCTGCGCGACAGCCTCGTCGCCAATGCCGACAGCCAGTATCAAACCGTCGCCGTAAGCGGCCGCACCGTCTATCTCTACGGCGACAATAATGCTGCCTGGGTTAATGGCGGCGTTTTGTATCAGGTCAAAACCGACGGTGCTCTGAGTAGCAACCAGGTGACTGAACTGGCCAAATCACTCTAATCTGTGCAAACAGAGGTGAATCTCGTATAATACATCGGATGAAAGCTATCCGCACCCGTTTTGCGCCCAGTCCAACCGGTTATTTGCATGTGGGCGGCATCCGGACCGCGCTGTTTGCGTGGTTGCTGGCCCGACAAAACGACGGTCAGTTTGTACTCCGCTTTGAAGACACTGACAAGAAGCGCGAGGTCGAGGGCGCTCGTCAGCACCTGATCGACAGCTTGCGGGCACTCGGCCTGGAATACGACGAAGGGCCGGACATAGGTGGCCCGTACGCCCCCTATGTGCAAAGCGAACGGCTCGACAGCTACCGCATCTGGGCCCAAAAACTGGTTGACGCCGGACGGGCTTACGCCGATCCGTATACCGCCGCAGAAGTCGACGCTTTCCGCCAGCAGGCCCGCGACGAAAAACGGGCGTTTTTGTACCGACACCACCGGCCGGAAAACCCGCCAGCCTGGGACGGCTCAACGCCATTGCGTTTCAAGTCCGATCCCAAAGCTTACCAATGGCACGATGAAGTCATGGGCGACCTCAAAACCGGCCCGGAAGTCATCGATGACTTCATCCTGATCAAATCCGACGGCTACCCGACCTACAACTTCGCCCACATCGTCGACGACGCCGAAATGAAAATTACCCACATTATCCGTGGCCAGGAGTTTTTGGCCAGCGTGCCGAATTACCTCAATCTCTATGAGGCACTCCAGATTGAACACCCGGCGATGGCTACCGTCCCGCACATCCTTGGCCCGGACGGCAACAAGAAGCTCAGTAAGCGCGACGGCGCCAAAGACGTGCTCGATTATCTGCGGGAGGGCTACCTGCCGGATGCCATGATCAATTTCATCGCCTCACTGGGCTGGAATGACGGCACGCAACAGGAGATTTTCAGCCGCGACGAATTGGTCGAGAAATTCAGCTTGGACCACGTTCAGAAGAGCGGGGCACGCTTCGACGAGCGCCGCCTCGAATGGTTGAACGGCGCCTACATCCGCGCCCTGCCTGTGGCAGAGCTCTACAAGCTGGTCACACCGTTCTGGCCGCCCGAAGCGACCGAGTACGACCAGACCTATAAGCTGTTCGCGCTGGGTCTGGTGCAGGAACGTCTGAAATACTTCGCCGAACTGCCGGAGTTAACCAGGTTCTTCTTCGTTGATCTACCCGTAAAATCAGAGCTGATCAGTAACCACAAACAGCTCAAAAAACTATCTCAGGATGAGCTGCTTGACCTGCTTCATGCCACACAGACCAGCCTGCAGGAGAGCGACTTCACCCCTGAAGATTTGGTTGAGCGCCTCAACCAGTTGCTTGAAACGACAGGCCAGAAACCGGCCGTACTATTCAGCCTGATCCGCATTGCCACCACCCAGGCACCGGCAAGTCCAGGTCTGGCCGAAACGCTGTCCGTCCTTGGACGAGAACGCAGCCTCGCGCGATTGCAGACCCAGATTGCCGCTCTCGCCGCTTAAGCTACCTGATCGTCGGACGCCGACTCCGGACGCAGTGCCAGCTCAGCCGCTCGCAACACCTCTAAAAGTTTACGGTGCTTAATACCGTCACCGTCCCGGATCACATCCGTCACCGCTTCTATCTGACATCTCGATACCAGTGCATCATCTTCACGGCTCGTAAAGTACTCCAACTGCGATGCCTGTAAACCTCCCCATATTCCGAATTCGGGTTTGATATTGAGCGCCTCTTCAATGCATTGTTCAACGACAGTGCAGGTGCTGCATATCCGCTTGGCGATCATTTCCCATTTAGGCAACGTTTCATCTATAAAAAGCTGGTTAGCGCCATCGCCGATGCATTCCGATTTGGTCCGCCAGTCCACTACTTGGCTGGCAAATGTCGCCACCACTGGCGCACTAGGGGCAGCGTCCTCAGCCGGCGTGACGGCAGTGTAGCCTGGAGTAGATTGTGCAGCAGCGCTTAAGCCAACCGACCGGTACCGGAACTGTCGCTCCGGGCGCTCGGGGCCAATAAACCCGATAGGCCTAACGAATGACAGCGGCTCCGGGATCCCTGGAGGGAGATGAACAAACGCCTCTTTACGCTTGGGCGGGCGGTCTTTCGCTGGCCGTTCGGTGACATTCAGTGCCCGTTCAGTGCGCAATCGGGCAGATCGCTTTGCATTGGATTCATGGAGGGCAGGTGGTTCGGCATTCGGGTCAGCGAACCAGTAGAAGGTCATGTTCGTCGCACCGTGGCGATTCAAATCCTTGCCAAGTTCGGTATCTGACAGCTGTTTTAAGAAGTTATGAAATGCTTTTTTGGATGCATCCCGGCTCGCGCCAGGTACGCAGTCAAGAATGTCACCGACGACCGTCGGCACGCCCTTGTTGGCGATCAGCAGCCGAAGCGCATCATGCATGCGAGGATTTACGGCTTCGAATGCTGCAAGTTCAGCAAGCGACATTGGGTATTCTTCAGGCTGCGATGCGGCAACTTCTGGGGCAGCCTGTAGCAGCCCATAGACATCCCCGGAATCCCTCAGCATTTCAGCCATAATCTTACGCCCAGTGTACGTTGTACGACGCAGATTTTCAATAGGCCTGATCGCCGTTCTATCTGGTACAATAGTGCTTATGAATAACGACGTAAAGCCGGCGAGTGGGCCGGCCGAACGTGCCGCCAAAGCCATTACGGTCAGCGACGCCGATACAGATACAAATACCACCGACTTCAAAACTCCTGAACAGGTTGCTGCTGTTGACGATGTGGCCGCTCCCGACGATACCCGTCAGACCCAGCCTTCAACCAGCGATCCGGTAGCCCCGGAAACTCGCCGTTCAATCCGGCAACGCCTCGGCTTGCAATGGCCTCCGACCAAGAAGGAATACCTGATCGGGGGCGGGGTAGTGCTGATACTGCTGCTAGCCACCAGCGCCTTTGCGCTGACGCACGCCTCAAAACCAGCCCCGGTAGCTACTACCCACAAAGCCCCAGCCAAACCAAAACCGGCTCCCAAGCCGACCACTGTCCCATCGACGTTGACCGGTTTACCAGTCGACCCGGCAGTCAATCAGCGTCCCGTTACCGCCGCGATGATCGAGAACAGTCTCGACGCCCGCCCCCAATCAGGTCTCAGCCAGGCCGGAGTGGTGTTTGAAGCTATTGCCGAGGGAGGCGTCACCCGATTCATGGCCGTTTTCCAGGACAATCTGCCGACCAACATCGGTCCGATCCGCAGCGCCCGGCCGTATTACGTCTCCTGGGCCAAGGGCTTTGATGCCGGCTACGCCCACGTCGGGGGCAGCCCTGACGGCTTGGCCGACATCCGCGCTTGGGGTGTCCGCGACCTCGACCAGTTCTACAACGCCGGCGCCTACCACCGTATTGACAGCCGCGACGCCCCGCATAACGTCTATACCGGTGTCGATACACTGATGGCACTCAGCCAGAGCAAAGGCTTCACCAGCAGCACCTACACCGGCTTTGCCCGCAAGGCCGCCGCCCCGAGCGCGACGCCGAACGCCAAAAGCCTCGATTTCACGCTGTCCGGCTACTATTACAATCCGCATTTCGATTACGATGCTGCCAGCAATACATACAAACGTTCCGAGGCTGGCGCTCCCCAGATTGACCAAAACAGTGGCGCCCAGTTATCGCCAAACGTCGTCGTCGCCATCGTGACACCTCTAGGGCAGGGCGAGCTCGACAGCAGTGGCGCCTACTACTCTGACTACACCGTCGTTGGCAGCGGACAGGCCTTCGTTTTCCAGGACGGCATCGTGACGATTGGCACCTGGAATAAGCCATCCAATGATGCCAACATCAGCTTCAGTGACAGCGCCGGCAAACCGTTGCCGCTCAACCCCGGTCAGACCTGGATTACCGCCGTCAGCAGCGCCGATAAAGTGAGTTATAACCCTTAAACTATGGATCTGTCTCAGCAATTACTCCGAACCATCCGTAAGCATCTGTTTACGGTGGTCATGGGCCAGAATGTCGTCATTTTCGCGATTGGCTGGGCGCTATATAGTTATACCGATCTGCCACATCTCCTGGTATTAGCCCTAACCCTCTTTTTGGGGTTGGCATCGAGTTACCTGATCATGCTCCTGAGTAGCAGCTACCTGGCGCAGCCGACCCAGGCACTTTGGCAGGCGATTCTGCACTTGAGTCCCGAAGTACAGGGTATTGCCGCTCCAGAGATTGATAAGCTCACGCTCGGCAAGGAGTTGGTCAGTAATCTCGTCGCCCAGGTGCATCAGCTGACCAGCCAGGCCGAATCAACAGCCCTGGAAGCACAAAAAGCCACCACCGATATCGCCAACAACTTCGTCGCCAAGAATCTGCCATTTCCATTCCTGACCCTTGATCCTAGTGAGAACATCACGTTCGTGAATCAGGCGATGTCCGATTATATGGGCATTCCGGCGACTGACCTGATCGGTAAGAACCTGTATTTCGTCATGGATATGAGCTTTCCGTCTGAGGACACATTTGACAGTTGGCTGAAAACCGTTAAAACCCACAGCGCCACCGCCACCGCCGCCTGGGAGCGCGTCAAGCTTGATGTCCGCGATAACCACCCACTGCGTCTCTTTGATCTGGCGGCATATTATAACCGTGACAATGTCGACCACATTGAAACCATGCTGGCGCTGATGGACCACACAAAAACCTACAGTCAGGACGATCAGGCGATCAGCTTCATCTCGCTCGGGGTCCACGAACTGCGCACGCCACTGACCCTCCTGCGCGGCTACATCGAAGTCTTCCAGGACGAGCTTCAGGGCAAGGTGGATGGTGACCTCTTGGACTTCATGAACAAGATGGCCGCCACCGCCCAGCAACTGATGGCCTTCGTCAACAACATCCTGAACGTTGCCCGCGTCGACGACGATCAACTCCAGCTGAAGCTCCAAGAAGAGAACTGGGGTGACATCCTGAAGAGCAGTCTGGATACGCTGTCACTACGGGCCGGCGTCCGCGGTATCACGCTCCAGTACAGCCTGGCACCCAACTTGCCAACCGTCGGTGTCGACCGGCTCAGCATCTACGAAGTCCTGAACAACCTCGTCGACAACGCCATCAAATACTCAGCCGGCAGCAAAGTCATCAAGATCGATGCCCATCTGAACCAGGAAGGTCTGGTCGAAACCACCGTCCAGGACTTCGGTGGCGGCATGCCGGCCTCTGTGCTGCCAAATCTCTTCACAAAGTTCTACCGCGACCACCGCAACCGGGCTCAGATCGGTGGCACCGGCCTCGGGCTGTATCTGTCAAAGGCCATCATCACTGCCCACGGCGGCACCATTTGGGTCCGCAGTAAGGAAAATGAAGGCTCGACCTTCGGCTTCACGCTACTGCCATACCAGCAGCTCACCCAGGAACTCAAAGCCGGCGAAAACCAGGAGATCGTCCGCTCGGCCCACGGCTGGATCAAAAACCACTCTCTCTACCGCCGCTAGCCTGATATACTACTGTTATGGAACCAAACACTACCCGCTCCGTCCTCTGTATCGAAGATGAACATTTCATTTCTGAACTATACGCCCGTGCCCTCAAAAAAGGCGGCTACGACGTCACTGTCATCGCCGACGGCCAGGAAGCCCTGACGGAGGCTCAAACCAACAAATACGATATCATCCTGCTCGACCTGATGGTGCCTAATCTGACGGGTATCGAAATCCTGCGCGTCCTGCGCGACCCGGCCCGCGTCCCCCCGATTAAAGCCAAGATCATCATCACTACCAACCTCGAACAGCGTGATGATGTCCGCGCCGACATCGAGAAGCAGGCTGACGGCTATCTCGTCAAAGCCGAGATGACACCCCACGAGCTAGTGGCCTTCATCGACACCGTCAAGTAGCGCGCCTATCATTGACAATTTTTATTGCTTATGCTATAATTATCGGGTTTCGTTGAGAAGTAACATCCGTTTCTATTTCCGAAGCACCTTTCGGTCCTGACACACTCACTCTTATGGGGGAACTATGCAGTCCACCGTTCTGTCCAAGCTCGACCTCACCGTCGACCCCGACCCGCGCGACCTGCTCGATCAGCTCTACCAGCGCCACCCCGAGACCGCCATCTTCTTGGCTCTCACCTGGGCCGACCCGGACAACCCGCGCAGCCTTGAGCACTTCAACGCCGCCTGGGAATTCTCGCAGGAGCAGACACACTTCGGTCTCTGCGACATCTGCAGGTGGCCCAAACTGCACAACCTCGTGCACCTCGAGTGCCTCAGCCCGGCGGCCCGCCAGCGTGCCATCGAGTCCGAGGAGCTCATCGCCATCTACGGCAGGGAGGAGTAGTACCAGGGCCACCAGCGCGGTGAAGAGTAGTGACATGTATGTCGAAGCTTGAGGCTATTTTGCTCTCGCTCCCACATATCCGTTCACCTCTTCACCCCGCTAGTCCCCTTGGACCCATTATTTCGATAGTGGTTCCGAGGGGATTTTTTGTGGCAAAAATCACGTTGCACGCACCGGGCAGTGGCGTATACTAATAAAGCCACTGGGAGACTCCGCATCGCGGTTTACCCTCAGGACTTTACATCCAGGTCTGCACACTCCGGTCACTGCACACCTTACACTTTTTAAGCCTCAAGCTTAACGGTCCTAGCCCTTTAGAACGGTGCCTAGAACTTCGCCTGAAGCTGCTCCAACCCTAAATCCGTTCTCTGATCTGTTACAAACATATCAGCCTCTTTCATTTACCTTAGTAGGAGCACTACATTATGACTATTTCTCGTTATGACGACATCAAAATTGAAGACGAAGTTCAGATCACGGCCGTGACTTTTCGCGAGGATCCGGACAGCCAGCGCCTGGAAAGCTACCCACGGCGCATGGTCTACGGCGGCCGCGAGTACACCTTCATGGAGCATGGCATGCGCTTTCTGATCCAGAAAGGCCAGGAGCTGATCCGACTGTTCGACGTCTCCGACGGCCAGAACCGCTTCCGCCTGCGCTGCGAAGGCGACCACTGGACACTCGTAAACATGCGAGCAGCCTAAATGACAAAACAGAAAAATCAGGAGGAATTACGATGCGCGATATTGAACCTATGGCCTACAGCGATGAAAGTTACGGTGACGGAGTCTCCGTTCACGCCGGTTTTCCAAACCCGGCGGCCGACCGGCGACGGGCGGGCGTCCAGCTTTCGCTCGATCTCAATCAGCACCTGATCAAGCGCCCTAGCAGCAGTTTCTTGTTCCGGGTAGCGGGGCACAGCTGGGCTTCAGACGGAGTGTTTGACGGCGATATTGCCGTCGTCGACCGGGCATTGTCCGCAAAGCCGACTGATCTGGTGATCATCTGGCAATCTTCGGGTTTCTCGATCAGCCGACAGCAGCAGCTGTCACTGGAGGATGAGCCGCTCGGTGTCGTAACGTCAATCATTCACCAGTACCGCAGATGAAAGCCGTCTTTGCGCTGATCGACTGCAATAACTTCTTCGTCAGCTGCGAGCGAATCTTCCGACCCGACCTGGAAGGTAAACCAGTGGTCGTGCTCAGCAGTAATGACGGCTGTGCGGTGGCGCGCTCCAATGAGGCCAAGGCGCTGGGTATTCCGATGGCCGCACCGGCTTTCAAATACCGCGAACTTTTCAATAAGCACAGCGTGGTACAGTTCAGCGCCAATTTTGAGCTCTACGGCGATATCAGCCAACGCCTGACTGAAATCCTTACCGGCGTCACGCCACGAACTGAGGTGTATTCGGTTGATGAGTCGTTTCTCGATCTGAGCGAGCTGGAAATCACCGATTATCAAGCCTGGGGCAGGCAGATCCGGGCCCGCATCTGGCGCGAGATAGGCTTGCCGGTATCTATTGGCATTGCGCCGTCGAAGACACTTGCCAAGCTAGGGGCTGACCGCGCCAAAAAAGAAGCCGCCGGCTACGGAGTACTAGATTTTATGAGCCTGGGGCCGCGCTGGGTAGAGCACGAGCTGCGCGCCTCGCCAGTCGAAGACATATGGGGTGTAGGTCGCAAACTCGCACCACGGTTAAAAGCTGAGGGCGTATTCACGGCGTACGATCTTAAACACATGCGGCCTCAGCGCGCCAAGCAACTCATGGGCATTCATGGACGACAAATGGTCGCTGAGCTCAACGGTGAGTGCTGCCATCCGTTGGAGCGGATCGGCAAGCCTCGCCAAACGGTCATGCATGGCCGCATGTTTGGTGAAGATACTTCTGATTTTGGCGTCGTCGAAGCAGCAGTGGCTAGCCTTGGCGCGCGGGCGGCGTTTCGGCTCCGGCGCGAGGGGTTACTGGCGCGGCGGGCACTGTTGATGCTCGACACTAACCGTCACAAGCCAGGCTACGTCCGGCAGGCCGCAAACCTGCGCTTCGATACGCCAACCGCCGATACTGGTTTTCTGATCAGTAGCTTGAACAGTGAATTAACCCGCATTTTTCGGGCCAAGCAGTCCTATCACCGGGCCAATGTCCTGCTATACGATCTGGTTGACAGTAGTAGTTTACAGACTGATCTGCTCGGTTTTACCGATCCCAAGCGCCATGATGCTGAACGGGCCCGCATGCTGGCAGTCGACCACCTCAACTACCGCTTCGGCAAAAACACCTTGCGTTATGCCGCCGAAGACCTCAGTAAACGCTGGGAGCCCAAGCATCAGCTCCGTAGCCCGCGCTACACTACCCAGTGGTCAGAATTGCCGGTAGCCCGTATCATAGAGCGATGAAGTATAGCGAGCTGCTGGAGCGACACCCGATTATCTCCGACCAGATCGGCAAGCCGGATATGGGCGAGGTGCTGAAAGCCTGTGAACAGGTGCTGCAGGCCGGCGTGGCGGGCGACGTCGTTGAGCTGGGATGCTACATCGGAACGACAACGCTGTTTTTGCGCCGGTTGCTTGATGCGTATCATGCAGATAAACAGCTCTACGCCTACGACTCCTTCGCGGGGCTGCCGGAAAAAGTTGCCCAGGACGCCAGCGGAGCAGGAGAGCAATTCAAGGGCGGCGAGCTGAGTGTCAGCAAAAAGCAGTTTCTCCATGAGTTCCAGAAAGCCCATTTGCAGCCGCCAGTTACGGTCAAAGGCTGGTTCAAAGAGCTGCGGCCGGAGCAGTTGCCGGAACAGATCAGTTTCGCCTTTCTCGACGGGGATTTTTATGAGTCGATCATCGATTCACTGCGCCTGGTGTGGCCGAAACTAAGCGATGGTGCGCTGATCGCCATTGATGATTATGGCCGCGACGCCTTGCCAGGGGTGGAGCGGGCGGTGCGTGATTTCTTCCAGGATAAGCCAATTGACTTGCGCTATGCCCACAATATCGCCATAATCCGCCGCGTATGAAGCTACACATCATTACCGTCGGCGCACCGAAGCTGCCCTACGCCAGACTAGGCTGGGATGAATATCTGACCCGGTTGCAGCGCTTCCATCAGGTCCGGGTGACGCATATCCCCGACAAACACAATGACGCCGAGCACCTCCTCGCCGCCAGTCAGGGGAGTTACCGGATGGGCCTGGTCATCAAAGGCCAGGAATTCGATAGTCCGGCCCTGGCGGCGTTTCTGGAGAAAAGGGCCATCGAAGGGCGGGAGGTCAGTCTGCTGATTGGTGGCCCGGATGGTTTGCCGCAAGCAGTGCAGGCGGCGCTCGATTATAGCTGGAGCTTTGGACAGCTGACTTATCCGCACGATCTGGCAATGGTCATGCTGGCCGAGAGCCTGTACCGGGCCGCCTCGATCACGGCCGGCTTACCGTATCATCATTAGGCGGCGCTAGGCGGCCGGTTGCTTGGCCTTAATGGACTTCGCTTTGGTAGCTTTCAGTTTGCCGGGCGCACGCGGCTTCAGACGTTTGGCAACCCTGGCCGCTTCTGATGGCTCGTCACTCATAACAGGGATCGAGCGTGCGGCCCGAGAGGCAACTGGTGCAACCGGCAAGGGTGCCGGCGTCAGTGGCGTAATAGCGATAGCATCAATTTTAGCTTGATCAATGTCAGGTGCGTCAGCAGTCGGTGCAGTAGGACCAGTGACTGGCTCGGCAGGCGGGGTGATGGTGTGCCAGGCCGGCTTATTAACGGGAGTTTGAACCTCGGGCTGAGCGGGACTCGGTACGGTGGGAGCTGCCAGCTCTGGCGTTGCAACCGGCTGGACCTTAGGCTCAGTCGGCTTGTGGTGAAGCAGGCTATCAAACAGCGCTTGATGGTCTTGCGGTGCAGGCGATCCGGCAGTCGCAGGCTTTGGTGCGGCGTCCTTAGCCCGCCAGCGCATCAGCTTGACGATGAATGTTGAGCCAAACAGCAGCCCGTCAAGCGCCAGCAGCGTCAGTACCACGACAGCCAAGCCGATAGACGTCAGCATCCAGTGGTTGAGCGGCTGTTTAGCCAGGTCGAGCTTGATGGGCGGCAGCGGCTTAGTGGTTTTGGTGACGGTGATTGGTCGGCGGACAGTAGACCCGGCATAGGTGATAACGACCTGCTTGCTGCCGAGGCTGGAATGGACTACGGCTTGGCCGTTCGTATCCGTGGTTACCGTTTGGTCATCGAGCGTCACAACGGCATTTGGCTGGGGCTGGCCATCCTCGCCGCGGACGATGATGGTGACCGCCACACCGGGCAATTCCAGTGTCTGGTCGGTGCCCGTTTGGACATTACCGGCAGCATCTGCACTTTTGACACGGTAGTGAAGCAGCGTTTTAGGCAGTAGGAACGAGCTAGAGAGGGTCACTTCGTGGGTCATGGCAGTTCCAGGCTGAGATGCCGACAGGCCGTAATTAGTATCCAGGCCATAGTCCACAACCGAATCGGCTGGCTCATTGGTTGCCCAGCTCAACACAGCACTGTATGGGGTCATCGATTTGACGCGCACCGCAGCGATCGTCGGCGCCGTAGTATCCTTCGGCGGCTCCGGGACAGCAACCGCTGTGGGTGCGGCCGGACCGGCGCTCGGCGCGACGTAATCACTAAATGTAATATTGACACTACCGGGGCTGAAACCAACAGCATTGCCGTTGTTAACGAGGGCTGAGTTGCCGCCGACAGCGATGGTGCCGCTGCCACTACTGGTCAGGGCTTTGAATGTCAGCGTAGCCACCAAGCCACTTCCACTGACAGCGCCAGTCGTACCGCGGTCGAGCGTGACGCTGCCGTCACCACCGCCACCGGAGGCTGAAATCTCAAAGGCACTGCCACTGTAATTGACGCCGATGTACTGCAACTTACTGGCAGGATAGGACAGATCAGCTTCGACGGCATTGATCGGATTGCCACCACCGTTCATGTAGACTGCAACGATCAGCGAACCACCGCTGGCGACGGTGGCCTTGTTGGCCACCAGCGTGATCGATGGGCCGGCAGCATAGGCGGGTATTGCCGACAGCGCTGCAGCCAGGCTGATCAACAGACTGAGTGCAACGGCGGAAAGTTTTTGTTTGAGATGTTTCATTATTGGTAATTACTGTTATCACTGCCGAAGCGTGATAACAAAGTGCTTAAGTCAAATATATCAATTTTGCCGTTGTTATTAAAGTCGCCACTGCCGGCACCACCACTTTTATTGAAATGTGACAGCAGAATACTCAAGTCATAAATGTTGACCTTGTGGTCGCCATTCAGGTCGCCAGTAATGGGCGGTGGTGGGTTGACAACATTGACCGTGACCGACTGCGACGCATAATTACCACTGGCATCATAGGCTTTCGCGCTCAGGATACGTGCACCGTTGTGGACGGCGTAACTGTTCCAGTTGAAGCTGAACGGTGCATTGCGAATGGTGGCGATCAGCGCACCGTCAGCGTAGAACTCAACCCGGTCGAGATCGAGATCGTCACTGGCGGTGGCACTGATAGGAAAGGTCAGTTGTACCGACTGACCGTTGCCCGGGGCTGTCAGGCTGACACTGGGTGCGACCGTATCGGGTAGGGTCGCCACCGGCACGTCCGCCGATGCCGTGGAGCTATTACTCGACTCATCGGTGGCAGTTACGGTGTAGTGATAGGTTGTGTTGTAGTGCAGGTTTGTATCCGTAAAGCTAGTGCCTGACTGGGTGGTGACCAGGACACCATTACGGAACAGGCTGTAGGTCAGGGCGCTGGGAGCACTGGCGTCATCAGTGGTAGTGTTCCAGGTCAGATCGATACTAGTGGTTGTCTGAGCAGCCGAAGCCAGGCCGGTAGGCGCTGCCGGTGCGATGACGTCGGCGATGGTGCCGGTATTGAGCGCTGTTGATTGGGACGAGTTGTTGCCAGAGCCATCATGTGACCTGATTTTATAGCTATAACTGGTGTTGACGTGTAATCCGGTATCCGTAAATGAGGTGCCTACGGTGGAGGTAATCAAAACGCCGTTGCGGTACAAATCATAGCCCGTCACGCCAACATTGTCGGTTGCCGCGTCCCATTGCAGGCTGATGGTAGTATCAGTCGCACTCGTCGTCTGCAAGTTGGCTGGAATAGTCGGCGCGGTGGTGTCATATGCCGTCGTGGCATGCAGCACGGCGGAAGCCGCTGAGACATTATTGGCGGCGTCATAGGCTTTGACGGTGTAGTCGTACTGCGTCACAGGGCTGAGCCCGCTGTCATTGAAGCTGGTGGAGGTGGTGGTACCGATCAGCGAGCCGTCGCGGTAAATCTTGTAACCGGTCACCGCCACATCGTCAGTTGAGGCCGTCCAGCTGATAGTCAGCGACGTATCCTGGACAGTGGTCGTGTGAACACCGGCTGGAATAGTCGGCGCGGTGGTGTCATTCGAGCTGGTTGTCAGATAGGGAGCCGACTGGGCAGACTGATTACTGGAGGCGTCGTAAGCGGCAATGGTGTACGTGTAGCTGCTGCTGACACTGAGGCCGGTATCGGTATAGGTCGTGCCGCCTTGGGTGGCGATCAGCGAGCCGTCGCGGTAAATCTTGTACCCGGCAACACCGATATCATCGGTCGAAGCATCCCAGTTCAACGTTATCGATGATACGGTGCTACTGACTTTGTGGAGGTTATCAGGCACGGTTGGCGCGGTGGTATCGGGAGCGGTGCCTGCGAACAGGGTGTTCGACAGGTTTGAGCCGTTATTGGCTGCGTCGCGAGCGGCGATGTTATAGGTATAGCCAGTGTAGACGGCCAGGCCAGTGTCGGTATACGTAGTGCCAGGCTGACTGCGCACCAGGGTGCCGTTCCGGTAAACATCGTAGGTCGTGACCGCAACATTATCTGTCGAGGGGTTCCAGGCAATCGTAATAGAGCCCGTGGTTTGTCCGGTCTGGTGCAGGTTGCCCGGCACACTTGGCGCCGTGGTATCGGCCAAGGTACTGGCGACATAGTCGGAAGAATTTGCCGAGGTATTCGGCACGGCGTCATAGGCGCTTACGGCGTAGGTATAGCCCGTATTCGGGGTCAGCCCGGTGTCACTGTAGCTGGCGGTCGTGCTATCACCGACCAGGCTGCCATTACGATAAACGTGATAGCCCACCACCGCCGTATCATCAGTCGAGGCCGTCCAGGACAAGTCAATTTCCGTAGCCGACCGTCCGGCCAATGCAATACCAGCCGGTACGCTCGGCGGGGTAATATCAGGGTTGGCACCGACCAGCACAGCCCAGAAATTCTGGGCGGCCGCTAGCACTACCAGACCGACCACCAGCTCACTGATATGCACCACTGTCGGCATATGCCGAATCAGTCGCGTAGCCCGATGAGTGCGCCCTGCTTTGCCTTGTGTCATCTGTGTTTGATCTTTGCTCACGGGACCGGCGAAGAAATGCCCGGTCATACCTCTTATGTTCTAGAGATAATTTTACCACAAGCTCGATGATACAAGTCTATTTTTAGGGAGCTTGATCAACTATTGGCGCTAAACCGAGAAACTCTACTGAGCCAGACGACGCAGGACGACGTAGCGGTAGGCCAGGGCGCCCAAGGTACTGAGGCCTGCGAACATGCCGATCATGCCGCCAGCACCGGTGTTCGGCAAGGTCTTGGCCGGCGGCGTGGTCACGGCGGCAGCCGGCGTAACCGGTGCCGGCTTACACGTCTCATTGACGGTTGCGGTTGCATTGCCATTCGGCAGGCCGGTAGCAGTCACGACGGCGTGGTTATCGATGGTGTGCGCCTGACACTTGGCGCCAGCGCCTTCGGTGCCTACAATCGCCTCAAAGGTGACGTTGTCAGTCTCACCGTTCGGGTCTTCGCCGACATTGAGACTGCCGTTAAACAGTTGCTGGGCGTAGGAGTCATCAATAGGGAAGCTATCGGCTGTGAACGTGCCCGGGACGTAGGTGATGCCGGCCGGCAAGACATCGCTGAGCACCATGTTCTGAACAGGGGCATCGCCGGTGCTGGCAACGGTGATACGGTAGATGACGTGGGTGCCTTCGGGAACGGTAACATTAGTACTGAACTGGGTAGTGCCCTTGACGGCAACTTCTTTGGTGACGGTAAAACCAGGGTGTTTTGGTGTCGGCGCTGCCGGCGGTGGTGTCGCCAGCACAGGGTTGCCGCAGTTCGCGATGATAGCGAACTGGAAGACGCCGTTTTTCATAACCACGTAGGCGGGCAGGGCAGCCTGGGTAAATGACAGGCTTGGCTTGCGCACGTAGAAAGTCTCGCCATTACGGGTGACGACGGTGCTACCCTGGATGTTCTGACGACCGGCCGTAGTGGCGCCGCTGGCAACCGGCACGGTGCGGCCGTTGATGTAGACATTGCCGCCGCGGGTGATAGCTCCGGCGACTGCAGTCGTATTGAGGGCATTCACGTCGGTAGCATCAATTCCAAAGTAGCTGTAAATGGCCTGGATACTGGCGGCCGAGTTGCGGCCGTCACCAGAGGCATATTTACTGATCAGCTGCTCAGTCGAGTCAGCGCCACAATAGACGACAGCGTTAGCATCGCAGTCATTCGAGGCCGAAACGCTCAGGGCGCTGGCCGGCGTCGTAAGCAATGAGCCCAGGCTGACGGCAGCCACGGCAGCGCTGGCAATAACCAGTCCGGTTCGTTTGATAAGGTTGGTGAAGATGCGGTTCATACTGTCCTCCTAGACACGCGGGCCGTAGCCCTTACTGTCGCTCCGTATTAGTCTCTCCACACTGATGGTCGCCTGTCTGTGAATCTTCGTCTATCGAAATTTTCGCAGTAGCCGCGCGCCATTCATGCTTACTTGACACTGTATCATAATATACCACTTATGTCAATATCATGCTCATGCTTAGTACGCTATACTGAATCCATGCACCGCCCAAGCCGCCGCATGCGAATCTTCAACGACCGTTACCCACTAGTCGGCCCGGCATTCTACGCCGTCAGCCTGCAGCTCTTCCTAACGCAATGGTTCGTCGCCAGCCGCTGGCCGACGCAGTACAGCTATGCCGCCAACGTCATCAGCGACCTCGGCAACACCGCCTGCGGCCAGTTCGGCGACCGCTACGTCTGCTCGCCCTGGTACGGCTGGATGAATGCCTCCTTTATCGTACTGGGCGCGACCATGATTGCCGGCTCAACCCTGATCTACCAGGAATTCCGCCGCTCGCGGGCCAGTCTGATTGGCTTCAGCATGATGGCCGCCGCCGGTTTCGGCACCATCCTCGTCGGCCTGGCCGCCGAGAACACCTATCCGCCAATCCACGCCACCGGCGCCTTCCTCGTATTTGTCTTCGGTAACCTGGCCATGATCATCCTCGGCAGCAGCCTTCAGATCTCCAGGGCTTTCCGCGCCTACTCTATCGCCTCCGGCGTCATCGCCCTGATCGCACTCTATTTGTTCATGACCCGGCACTACCTCGGGCTAGGGCAGGGCGGCATGGAACGCCTGGTCGCCCACCCGCAAACCGTCTGGCTAACGCTGTTTGGGCTCTACATGACCCGCAGCCACCTCCGCAAACGCTCCAAAAAATAAACTTGCAATCCAGCTCACATAGTCAGAAGATACCTGCATGAAAATAGATCCAATCCGCTACGAACAGCTCAATGCAATGGCCACCCAACTCCTGGAAGGACCACGAGATGAGATTTTAATCCCCTCTATTGAAGACCAGGAACGATTAGGGCATCTCACGGTGCAACGGGGTAGCTACAGCTTAGTGGCCCCACACCGCACCATTCAGATTCTGGCTTACGCTCCGGGCCCCGAAACCATTGGACAGGAAACAGCGACGATCCTGCGGTTTAAGCGCGACAATCTGACTTTTGTAAAGCAAGCTCTCGGTAGAAGTTTAGTTTCTGAGATGACCGCCTTACTGATCCCCAAACAACGCGAAGCGCTGATCGATGCCACACTTACCGGTGCGGAAATGGCGATGCAGGCAGTCCTGAATGCCAGAGACACCATAGTCCTAAAAGACTAACGCAATCTATCCCCGGTCAGCCGGAGCAAGGTAGCGATTGACTACGAGCCAGGTATCTATATCAGCATGCATGTTCTCAGGCACCTTACTAAACCATCCACTCTCGGAAGCTTCTCCATTAATTTGAAGCTGGCCTTGGTATTCATCCACTCGCAAGACAAGTCCGACGGGGCAATCAAGTCCATTTTTATAATGGCTCGGGTATTCGATGACACCCACATGAGATGCTTTGACAATGGTAGCTCCGAGCTCGCGAGCAAAGATTCGTTTACCAGCCTCAAGCACTGGCTCACCATACCGCACCGTACCACCAGGCAAGTGCCACTGGCCAAGGCAAGGTTCAATAGCACGCTTTGACAAGAATATCTGCTTCTCTGGATTTTGTAGCAAGAGCTCAACCGTAAGGCGCGGCACCTTCGAATAAATGAGATTGAACTCTTCCTCGCTCAACGGGTGGTCTGACATACGTTAAGTATACAAAAAAGACTGCCGAAGCAGTCTGGTATCAATTTGGTGACCTCACGGAGAATCGAACTCCGGTTGCTGGGATGAGAACCCAGTGTCCTAACCGCTAGACGATGAGGCCGTCTGAACTCGGGCCATATTAGCATATTTGCAGCCCAGCGTCCAGCCTCCAAAGAAGTGAAAGGTATTGATAATATTGACTGAGTGTGTTATAATATACGATTGTCGTAATAAGACGACACGTGCTCACGAGCACATTTACAATCTGGGGGAAAGTTGTCTAAGCACTCTAGTTGGGACGCCGCACGGTACAAGTGCCTCGGAACACTCGCTGGTTGCACCGCCTTCACAACGTTCATACTGATGATCACAAGCCCTGAAGGGTTCATGGCTCACCACATGATGGCAACCTGGGCGTTTACGTTCATCGTCGCTTTTATCGCCATCGTGTGCTTCGCAGAAGCTCACTGCATTAAGACCGGCTACAACATGCGCGGACTCGAAGAGCCCGTCACCACACCCGACCCAGCCAAGCGCCAAAAGCGCCCAACCGTGCTTCGGATCGAACGGCAGTAGGCCACCCCAACCCAGCACAACTCTTCAGGGTACAACAAGAAGCTCCTGATATCTGGAGGTCCTGAAGAGTTAACTTACAAGCCGCTTGTCGGTGTTTTCCAGTCTCACGACTGATGCAACACACGATAAGCGGCTTTTTCCCTTATCAGGAACCATAAGGAGTTTGCGTTTTGGGCGGTGACACCGGATAATAGGGGTAACGTATGCGCAGTTTTAGCAAATTAGTCGGGGTGGGTCACTAATGTTTGGCCTGGGCAAAAAATCTGTAGAGGGCGGTCCAGCGCCGGCCGCCAAGCTGCCGGCGGCGCTAAAGAACGAGACGACGCGCTTCAAGGTCATCATCGACAACATCGAGGATGGCGTGATTATGATCGACAGCGAGCGGGTGATCCAACTGATCAATCCAGGCGGGGCGACGATGTGCGGCTGGCCAGCTGACGAGGCCACCGGGATTGACGTCAGCAACGTTATGAAGTTGGTCGACAGCAAGGGTGAACCAATTGAGAACAGCAACGATCCATTCCGTCGAGTGTTCGAGATTAAACAGTCGATCCGCGACAATAATTCGTTCATGATAAATAAGGAAAAGAAGCAACTGTCGATCAGCCTGACAGTGTCGCCACTGATGGATGATAAGGGCGAGGTAACGGCGGCGGTGGCGATCTTCAGCGATGTCAGTGCCGAACGGGCGGCTGAACAGCAGCGGGCCGATTTCATCAGTACCGCCAGCCACGAGATGCGCACACCGGTTGCAGCCATTGAGGGCTACCTAGCACTGGCGCTCAACGACAAGGTCTCAACCATCGATACCCGGGCCCGAGGTTATATTGAGAAAGCCCACTCTAGCACCCAGCATCTCGGGCAACTATTCCAGGATCTCCTGACCAGCGCCAAGGCCGAAGACGGCCGCCTGACAAGCCACCCAACCGTTGTTGAACTGGGCAGTTTCATGGAGTCACTGACCAATGATCTGCGCTTCGTGGCTGAAAAAAAAGGCCTGTTCGTCGAGTTTCTGGCCGGCTCCAGCTCCAGCACCGTCATCAACGCCACCTCCACGGCTGCAGGCGGCGAGCGCACTATCCGGCCGCTGTACTACATCTATGTGGATGCCGATCGGCTGCGCGAAGTCCTGACCAATCTGTTCGACAATGCCGTCAAATACACCCCGGATGGCAAAATCTCGCTTGGCATCACCGGTGACGATCAAGTCGCCCAGTGTTTCGTGCGCGATACCGGGCCTGGCATTCCGGCTGCCGACCTGCCGCATTTGTTCCAGAAGTTTTACCGCGTCGACAATTCGGCAACCCGGACCATCGGTGGCACCGGGCTCGGCTTGTTCATCTGTAAAAAGATCGTCGAGCTGTACAATGGCCGTATCTGGTGCGAAAGTGAACTGGGCCAGGGGAGCACCTTTTATATCAATCTGCCGCGTTTGACCGCCCAGCAAGCTACACAGCTGCAGGCCACAGCCGCTACTGCTGCCCAAATTGCACCGATTGAGAGCCTCTCGACGACTCCGTAGCATATATGACGCCACATGATACAATGAACGTAAAATAATCATAAGCACATAAATAGGACTTAGAAGTATGGCAAAAGTATTGCTGGTCGAAGATGACAACAACCTGCGGGAGATTTATGAAGCCCGCATGCAAGCGGAAGGATATGACGTGGTAACCGCGAGTGATGGCGAGCAGGCCCTGGTCGTCGCCAAAGCCGAAAAGCCTGACCTGGTTGTATCCGATGTCATGATGCCCAAAATCAGCGGTTTCGAGATGCTCGATATTCTGCGCAACACCGATGGCATGCAGGCCGTCAAAGTTATCATGTTGACCGCTCTCGGTCAGACCGACGACCAGGCCCGGGCTGACCGCCTGGGCGCTGACCGTTACCTGGTCAAATCACAGGTTACGCTCGAGGACATTGTCAATGTCGCCCACCAGCTGCTCGGTGACGCGCCGGCCGCACCAGACCCTACTCCAGTTGCTGCCACCCCCGCACCAGAGCCCGTGGTCGCACCGGCTGGACCAGTCGCAGTCGCGCCAGCCCCAGAACCAACAGTAGCTCCAGAACTCGTAGCTACGCCGGCCCCAGCTCCGACACCAACTACCAGTTTTGCCGCCGTTGAAGTCGCTCCAACACCGACCCCACCGGCCGACCCCCTAGCTGTCAGCGCCGCTATGGCCGACGACAAGCTGATGGCTGACGCCATGAATAACCTGACCACCAACACCGCGACGGAAATCGGCGTAGACGGTAGCGCAACTGTCGTCGCTCCCACCGAACCCGAAGCTGAGGCCGCTCCTGTGGCACCGACTGCAGGCGGCACGAAGGTCATCGCCCCACTCGACGCCAGCGAAGCCAAGCCCGACATTAATGAATTACTTGCCAAAGAGGAGGCCAAAACTATGGAGCCATCGAATATCATCACCCCATCAAGCGACCCAACACCCGACGCGCCATCATCCGCCCAGGAAGAAGCTGCAGTGGAAGCCCAGATTGCCGACTTCGTATCGGGCGCTACCTCTGACCCAACACCAGCAGCCACCGCCGCCACCCAGGCTGCAGAGCAGGTTGCCGCTACTGCAGCCGCAATCGATGCAGCAGTCGTTCCAGCCCCGGCAGCCGAGCCAGTTGTAGCAACACCGGCACCCGCGGCACCCGTCGATGCCCCAGCGCCGGCCCCAGCCGCTGCACCCGAAGCTGTAACGCCAGCTGTCGCACCAGCTGCTCCAGCCGAGACACCGGCCGCCGCGGCTCCTGAAGCAGCGCCAGCAGCTGCGCCAGCACCAGCATCTACCTCTGATGGCAAAGTTGACCCCAACAGTATTGCCCTTTAGACTGTAGCGCATGCGCATCAATAAATACCTTGCCGCCGCGACGGACCTGAGCCGCCGTGGTGCCGATACTGCCGTGTTTGAGGGCAGGGTAACGATTAATGGTCGCGCCGCTGATAGTGGCTCGCAGGTTGGAGAACAGGACCTAGTAACACTCGATGGCAAGCCCGTGTTCGTTGACCGGGCTTTAACGACCATCATGCTCAACAAGCCGCGCGGCTACGTCGTGTCGCGCCATGGGCAGGGCGCCAAAACGATTTATGATCTGTTACCGGCCGAGTTCCGACAGCTCAACCCAGTCGGCCGGCTCGACAAGGATTCTTCCGGCCTGTTACTGCTGACCAATGACGGCACGCTGGCCAATGAGCTGACCCACCCACGCTACGCCAAAGTCAAAATCTATGAAGTCCGACTGAATGCACCGCTGGCGCCACTCCACCAGCAGATGATCAATGACCGTGGCCTCAGCCTGGAGGACGGCCTCAGCAAACTGCAGCTCGAAAAGCTCGATGAGCAGGGCTACGCCTGGCGCGTCACCATGCATGAGGGCCGCAACCGCCAGATCCGCCGCACCTTTGCCGCCCTCGATTACACCGTCCGGCGCTTGCACCGCACACATTTCGGGCCGTACGCTCTGCACGATCTCAGCCAGGGCAAGATCAAGATTATTTGAGAATAATTATACACCTATTGTCAATACTACTGACCTCTGTTATAATGGGTGTAAATGGCAAAGAAACTCCCTATTGTCGCGATCGTCGGCCGGGCCAATGTTGGCAAATCGAGCCTGTTTAATGCTATCCTCGAGCGTCGTGAGGCCATTGTCGCCCGCGAACCGGGGACGACTCGTGACAGCATTATGGCCAAAGCCAGCGTCTTTCACGACGATCAGTTCGATGAGGAAGGCGAGGCCGTCCGCCAGGATTTCTGGCTAGTGGATACCGCCGGTATCAAGGATGCCGAGGACGACTTCGAATTCACTATCCAAGAGCAGATCACCCAGGCCGCCGACAGTGCCGATGTCATTTGGGTCGTCGTCGAGGCCACCGTCGGCATCACTGAAGAAGACCGCCGTGTCGCCAAAATGGCCCTCAAATCCCGCAAGCCTGTCTTCCTGGTCGTCAACAAACTCGATAAAGTCCGTAAGGGCACCGACCTGGCAGTCTTTGAACGCCTCGGCATCAAACAGCAAGTCCGCACTTCAGCAATGCAAAACATCGGCATCGAAGAGCTCGTCCAGAAACTGCTGGCCGTCATCCCCCAGGCAAGTGAAGAGCCGGATGGCGACCGCCTGAAAGTTGCTCTTATTGGCCGTCCAAATGTCGGTAAGTCACAGCTCTTCAATACCCTGGCCAAAAAACAGCAGGCCATTGTCGCCGACCGCGCCGGCACGACCCGTGACGTCAACCGCACCGTCGTCCGCTACCAAGAGCGCGAAATCGAAATCATGGACACCGCCGGTATCCGCCGCTCGGGCAAGATCGAGGTCGGCATCGAGCGCTTCAGCGTCATCCGGGCAATTGCCGCCATCGAAGAAGCCGATGTTTGTCTGCTACTGATGGACGTCAATGAACTCAATGTGCAGCTTGACCAAAAAATTGCCGGCATGATCAAGGATGCTGGCAAAGGCCTCGTCCTGGTCGTCAGCAAATGGGACGTCGCCGAAGGCAAGGACGCCTTTACCCGCGACGCGCTAGCCCCACAAATTGCCCACAATTATGCATTCGTGCCGTGGGCACCACTAATCTTCACATCTTCGGTCAGCGGCCAAAACGTCACCAAGCTCTTCGATCTGGCTATGGAAATCGACGCCGCGCGCAAAACCCGCATCACAACCCGCGAGCTCAACATCTGGCTCCGAGAAATGGTCGACGCCCACCCGCCAGCCGGCCTCAAAAACCGCGCACCGAAGCTCAACTACATGGTCCAGGAAGACAACGACGCGCCAGCCTTCAAGATCTTCGGCAGCCACACCAAATTCCTGCACTGGAGCTACCGCCGCTACCTCGAGACCAACCTGCGTAAGCGTTTCGGCTTCACCGGCACCGCTGTCCAGCTGTGGTTCATCGAAAAGCACATCACTCACAAGCACGGCGTCAGCCCGACCAAAGACGCCAAACCGAACCGCGAACAGCGCTTCAAGCCCCGCCTTGGTGCCAAAGAATCCAAGACAACCCGCATCCACAAAAAGGCCGCCAGTAGCTGGAAAGAAGCTAAGAAGTAGACCTCTGTTATACTGGTGGGCATGGGATTATTCCAGAACCGCCCACAAACCTCAGACCCCGTCAATTACGTCACTATTGGCATGAACAAGACCGTGCTGCTCGTGGGGCTCGGCAACATCGGCAACGAGTATGATGGCACGCGCCACAACATCGGCTTCGACTGCCTCGACGCCTTCGTAAAGGCCAACTCACTGGATGACTGGATCCTCAAAAAAGACCTCAAATGCCAGATGTCTACCGGCCGACTCGGTGAAACCCGCGTCATTGCCATCAAACCAACAACTTTTATGAACCTGTCTGGAGAAGCGGTGCAGGCCGTGGCCAATTTTTATAAGATCCCCATGGACAGCATCGTCGTCGTCCACGACGAGCTCGACATCGACTTCGGCCAGATCCGCCTGCGTATCGGCGGCAGCGCAGCCGGACACAACGGCATCAAATCCGTCACCCAGATGCTCGGCACCGAGGACTACGGCCGTGTTCGTATCGGCATCGGCCCCAAGAAGCCCGCCCGCATCGCCTCCGAAAAATTCGTCCTGCAGGCTTTCTCTGAAGACGAGAGGGAACAGCAGGGTAACCTGACCCGCGAAGTCAACGCCATCCTATCTGAATACGTCTACGGCGGCTCGCTGCCGAACGAAACCCGTTCGTTCCTGATCTAGAAAAGGGTTGGGATTGGGCGTTTCTGCGCTACGATCATAGCCCGCGACTGTAGCATATCCTGGTTATTGTACTGGTATGAGGTCTTCATTTCTTCAGTGTACTCGAGTACATCCCACTCGCTTGGATTGTACGCCGCCAGGAGTTCGCCAGGCTGCAAACACCGCATATGACTCAAGGCATTCACAACGCCATGATCGATCATATAGCCGCTTACTACGTGGTAGCCGCCGGGCTTAACCAAATCAGCGCTTTCAGCCAGTACTTTTCTGGATTGAGTCTTTGAAATCTGGTGCAGCATTTCGGTGTTGAGCACAGCATCGAATGGTTTGCGGAACATGAGCGCCCGGGCATCACCCTGAATGTAATAGTTGCGAGTGCTTACACCTGTCTCATCAGCAAAACGCTTGGCGTCTTTGATTTCATCGGTCAGTTCGAGCCCTATAACTGTGTGACCAAGTTGAGCAAGATACCGCGCGTGCCTGCCCGTAGCACACCCGATATCTAATATATCCAACTTTACCGCCTTACTTAGAATCAAACGGTCAGCAAAACCTTGAATAAAAGGATGAGGTGGCAGGTCAACTAGTGGGGGCTGATTCGGGTTTGGGTGCGTCATTATACTTAATTATAAATCCTTGAACAAAAATAGGCCGATGAGAGGGGGTGGGCACCGCTCATCGGCCTATTTTAGTGGGGAAGGCTGCGAGCAGCTTCCCCTTGGAACCCTTCAACCCACCCCGGCGAAGCATCATCGTCTGACGTTAAGTGACGTGTGCCGGACGACTAGTCCGAAGACTAGGTGCCCACCATTTAGGCTCGCGTTGATCGGGGACCTCTACTCGTGCGGCGAACCACCCGCGAGAGGGATCTGTTAAAGGGGTTAGTATGCATTCGAGCGCCGGCTGTCTAGCAGCTAGCTAAGAGAAAAGTGGAGGGTAACAACTTATGGCTCAAGCACGCTCGAAGGCAATCTAACAAATTGTTAGAATTTGGGTATAAAAGGTGCAAGAATCCTTATAAGGGATTCACAATTTGCTATTTTAGCAAAACAATGTCTTTATGTCAATACTAAAAAATGTTTTCAGTATATGCGCAATACGCTTTTGCTTACCAGGCCACATCATTACACCTTAAACTTCTTAAATAAAGCTTAAAATTTTTGCTCCGCCGTGCGCTTATGTCGTACAGTCGTCGACATGACCGTCCACGCCATTACCCCCGCCGATCCAGACTATCCATTGTCACTTAAGAAAATGAAACGTCCTCCAGGATTGCTCTATTACCTAGGAGCATCACCTAAGACTCTAGCTGAGCGTCCTTGTATAGCTATTATTGGCACGCGTCGGGTATCCCCCTATGGTCAGCAAGTCGCACAGCAGTTCGCGCATAAATTAGCTGAGCAGGGAGTTGTCGTAGTGAGTGGCTTAGCTTATGGCATTGATGCTATTGCTCATGCAGCTGCATTGGATGCGGATGGATTAACGATTGCAGTCTTACCTTCACCAGTTACCCAGCCATATCCGGCTGATAATAGTAAGCTCGCTGAGCGCATCCTCGAGGGTGGGGGATCATTGGTGAGTGAATACGAGAGCGGTCCTACATACCCGTCCCGCTTCATTGCGCGCAATCGCATCGTATCTGGTCTGGCCGATGCAATATTAATAGTTGAAGGCGCGGAAGGAAGCGGCACGATTCATACCGCCGTTTCGGCGCGAAAACAACAACGGCCCGTTTTGTGCATCCCTGGTCCAATTACAAGCCCTGTGAGTTTCATTCCTAACCAGCTCATTGCAACTGGACAAGCCAAGGCCGTTACTACAGTGGATGATGTCATGAAAGTACTTGGCGCTCGTAGTACGACAAAACCAAAGCGCGTTTACCGAGCAAAGGATCCGACTGAACAAAAAGTACTGGATTTGATAAAACATGGGAATGCATCGATTGATAACCTGATTGAACAGGGCGGTTTTACTATCGCTCACTTGAACCAAGTTTTGAGCAGATTAGAGCAAGCAGGTCAAATACAGTATGTCCATGGGCTGGGGTGGGCCATAGTACATGCATGAAGCTTACGCATCACTCAAACATTTAGGCTTTAGCCCCCTGATGATCGACTGCTACGTCCATTTATTAGAAGGGGAATGCAGCACACGTATTGAGCTTCAAATCGCATGCAAATGTTCTCAACGCGGCGTTACGTATGCCGTTTCGAAACTTGAACAGCTAGGATTTATTTATGGGTATGGCTTTCCAAAAGTATATATTGCCGAGCCATTGTGGCGAGCCTTGGCGTCATATCATGCAAAACAACGTGTACTCTTAGCTGATTTACTCAGATACCAGGAGGAAAAATCACAGCTAATAACTACATAATTTTACGGTTTACTGACTCGGCAAAATATTTTGCCAAGTCTCCCAACCCTCAATTACAAGCCCGCTGTCGATCATTGACACCGCGAACCCGAGAGATCGTGACTCCAAAGTGTTACACTAGCAGTATGAAGCTTATGATTTTCTTGGGCGTGACGGTCGGTGGGGGTATCGGCAGCATAGCAGGGGCTGCCATGGACCACGGCAATGAGTTCGGTGGGTTGGCAATTCTGCTAGGGACGGTAGGGTCGCTGGCGGGGATCTGGGTCGGCTACAAAGCCGGGCAGTATTTTGAGTAAGTCTTATATATAAGGTTGCAATTGGGCGGCAAATGCGGTTAGATGTACGTCGACTATGCCCAAAAACCTCGTAATCGTTGAGAGTCCGGCCAAGGCCAAGACCATCGAGAAATTCCTCGGTGGTGACTATGTGGTGAAGTCGAGTTTCGGCCATATCCGCGACCTGCCGAAGAAAGGCCTCAACATCGACCTCGAGAAGAATTTTGAGCCGCACTATGAGATCAGCGCCGACAAAAAGAAGGTCGTCAGTGAGCTCAAAAAGCTTGCGAAAGACCACGAAGTCTGGCTGGCGTCCGATGAAGACCGAGAAGGGGAGGCGATTGCCTGGCATTTGACGCAGGCCCTAAAGCTCGACCCTAAGAAAACTAAGCGCATTGTCTTCCACGAAATCACTAAGAGCGCCATCGAAGAGGCCATCAAGACGCCGCGGACCGTGAACCTTGAGCTGGTTGACGCCCAGCAGGCCCGCCGCGTGCTCGACCGCCTGGTTGGCTACGAGCTCAGCCCGGTGCTCTGGAAAAAGGTACGCACCGGCCTGAGCGCCGGCCGCGTCCAATCGGTAGCCGTGCGCTTGATCGTTGAGCGTGAGCGCGACATCCGGAACTTCGCCGCCGGCAGCAGTTACAAGGTTACAGCAGTCTTTACCGTAAATGGCCACGAGCTGCCAGCCGAACTGAACCACAAATTCGATAGCCCAGATGAGGCCCGCGCCTGGCTGGAAGCTGTCAAGGACGCCAGTTACCAGGTCAGCGACATCGCCACCAAACCGAGCACCCGCAGCCCTGGCGCGCCGTTCACCACGTCTACGCTGCAGCAGGAAGCCAGCCGCCGCCTCGGCTTCAGCGTCCGCCAGACTATGACGCTGGCCCAGCGCCTCTATGAATCCGGAAACATCACCTACATGCGTACCGACAGCACCACACTGTCCGGCTTCGCCATCGCTGCCAGTAAGGACTACATCGCCAGCACCTTCGGCGAAAAGTATCACCAGGTCCGCCAGTTCAAGACCAAGAGCAGCAGCGCCCAAGAAGCCCACGAAGCCATCCGCCCAACTGTCTTTGCCAAGCTCAGCGCCGGCGCCGACGAATCACAAAAGAAGCTCTACAAGCTTATATGGCAGCGTACCATCGCCTCACAAATGGCCGAAGCCAAATTGGAGCGCACCGAAGTAACTATCGATGTCAGCGGCCAGAAGGAAGCGTTTGTCGCCAAAGGCGAAGTCTTACTGTTTGACGGCTTTATGAAAGTCTACGGCGGCGGCAAGGACGACACCATCCTGCCAGCCGTCAGTGTCGGTGACAGCCTGGAACGCCAGACCATTACCGCGACCGAGACATTCAGCCGCGCCCCCGCCCGCTATACCGAAGCCGCACTTGTCAAAAAGCTTGAGGAACTGGGGATCGGCCGCCCAAGCACCTACGCGCCGACTATTTCAACTATCCAGACCCGCGGCTATGTTGAGAAGACCGACCTGGAGGCTTCTGAGCGCGATGTGACCGTGATTAGCCTCGTTGGCCAGGATGTGTCTCAGGAGACGACCAAGACGCCCTACGGCGCCGACAGAAACAAGCTCGTCCCAACTCCCATTGCTGAAGTCGTCACGGATTTCCTAGTCAACCATTTCCCAACTGTCATCGATTTCGACTTTACCGCCACTGTCGAGGCCAGCTTCGACCTGGTGGCCGATGGCAAGCAGCAGTGGGAAAAGATGATCGCGGACTTTTATAAGCAATTCCATCCCTTGGTCGAATCATCAGCTGATATCTCGCGCCAAGAAGTCAGCCAGGCCAGGGAAGTCGGCAAAGATCCCAAAACCGGTGATACTATCTACGCCCGCTTCGGCCGATACGGCCCGATGCTCCAGAAGGGCGAAACCGATAACGAAGAAGTAAAACCGATCTTCGCTCCGATGCCAGCCGGCTCAACCATAGACACCGTCACTCTCGATCAGGCCTTGGAAATGTTCAAGCTACCACGCCTGGTAGGGCAGACGCCCGAAGGTGAAGACATCAAAGCCAACATCGGTCGCTTCGGCCCTTACGTCCAGGTCGGCAAGACGTTTGTCTCCATCAAGCCCCTCGACCCCCGTGAAATCACTCTCGAAGAAGCCCTCGAGAAATACGCCGAAAAGCTGGCCAAAGACGCCGCCAAGAACATTGCCGAGTTCCCATCTGGTATCAAGGTTCTCAACGGCCCTTATGGGCCCTACGTCACTGACGGCAAGAAAAATGCTCGCATCGCTAAAACCGTCGATCCGACCACTATCACCGAAGAGCAGGCCACCGAACTCCTTAAAAATGCCCCGGCCAAGGGCAAGGGGCGCCGCTTTACACGGACGCGCAAGCCTGCTGCCAAGAAAAAATAGAGCAGTTTATCCACAATTTTGCGAGAGAGCAAAGCTATTGGGTAGCAATATTTTTACAACATAGACTGCGTTGTGTCGTCACAATTGTGGTAGAATAAGTCTTAGATCGAAAGCTTGTCTGAATCTGTTGACTTTTAAAAATTTACGTTTTATAATACTACTAATAAATAGTATTAGGAAAGAGTATATAGACCCCTATGGCCGAAGTTGTGACCACTGATTCCACCCTCCAGACCACTGAGACCGTTGTGACAGAAGTGCTGGCCACGATTGACCGTGAACGCGAGCGCGAGATTATCGCGCGCCGTTTCGGTCTGTTCGACCGCAAAGAAACACTTGAGCAGATTGGCGAAATGCTCGGCATTACCCGTGAGCGCGTCCGTCAGCTCGAAAAATCCGTTATTACTCGCCTCAAGAGTACGGCAGAGCAGGGGAACCTGCCACATATCACTGAGTTTCAGAGCCGTACCGTCGCACTGCTCGAACCGGCCGGTAACGTTGCCCGCGTCTCTGTACTAAGCGCTCAACTGACCGATAATCCAAGCCGCGAGGAGCAGGCAAGGGTAGCCTTCCTGGCCCAACTGTGCCCTGAATTGGTCGTTGTATCTGAGGACGACAACTTCTATAACGCCGTCGGCCTGAAGAGCGCCCGCGACGAAAAGAGCCTGAAAACTGCCGTCACCAAGCTGGTTGCCACAATCAAAGAACTCGGCGAACCCAAAGCTATCGAAGACATCACTGCCGCCAGCGACATGACCGATGACACCGAAACCGCCGCCCTGGCTAGTGTCAGCAAGCTGCTGGCGACCCTTAACGGCCGCTGGGGCCTCGTCAAATGGCCAATGGTCAACCCCAAGAACATCCGCGACAAGATCTACGTCATCCTCAAGGAAAACGGCAAGCACATGCACTTCAACGAGATTGCCGAAGCCATCAAGGCCAGCGACTTCAAGCGCAAAGACGTCACCACCCAGGCCATTCATAACGAACTGATCAAAGACAAGCGCTTCGTGCTAATTGGCCGTGGCATCTACGCACTTAAAGAGTGGGGATACGAAAAGGGAACTGTCGCCGACATCATCACCGAAGTCTTGAAAGAGGCAGGTGAGCCCCTGCACCGCGACGAGATCGTCAAGCGGGTCCTGGCCAGCCGTTTCGTCAAAGAAACCACTATCCTCCTGAACCTCCAGGGCAAGCCGCAGTTCAAGCGCGTCGCCAAAGCCACCTACGAACTCGCTGAATAGCCCCATGTCGAGCAACCGTAATATCCGCTACGGCCTTAACCTAAATCGCGGTTTGCATTTTTGGGGTAGGCTAAGTCCCGAAAATGTCCAAACTCTGGGCGGATTCGTCTTTGCTGCCATAACTGATCCTAAGCAAGCAGAGAAGTTAGGTGATCAGCTAACAGATCTGGAAGGTCACATCATAGGCGTGCGCCCCGATGGCGGTTACCGCAAACTTACCAAAGCACCTGCACTTGGCTCCCTTTTACTTCAAGGAATTGATATTATCCATGGAAATCTGTACCAGTTTAATGGTCGGCAGGAGATTGGCGAAGATAATTTCACGGTCGAGG
>Ga0207705_10000237_pt1 | contig 54736 bp, 59 predicted proteins | sample KBSC13metaG_FD_184314 | JGI IMG/M metagenome (GOLD analysis project Ga0207705, IMG submission 184314) | Corn rhizosphere microbial communities from Kellogg Biological Station, Michigan, USA - KBS C1-3 metaG (SPAdes) (version 2) | ecosystem: Host-associated > Plants > Roots > Rhizosphere > Soil ... | reverse complement strand
TGGTCGAGCGACGACGAGATGTTCGATCTCATCCACCAGGCGCGCTGCCGGATCATCGGCTCGCCCTGTTTCGGCAACGGCAAGGTGATCGGTGCGATCCTGTTCGAGAAGACGATGGACGGCGCGGTCGACGGCAAGCCGGTGCCGCAAACGCTGATCGACCTCGGCGTGGTGCCTTTCATCAAGATCGACAAGGGGCTCGAAGCAGAGGCCGATGGCAGTCAGCTGATGAAGCCGATGCCGGACCTCGACGCGCTGCTCGAGCGGGCTAAGCGTCTCGGCGTGTTCGGAACCAAGGAGCGCTCGGTGATCAACGCCGCGAACCCGCAAGGCATCGCAGCCAACATCGCCCAGCAGTTCGAAGTCGCGAAACGGGTCGTCGCGCACGGGATGATGCCGATCCTCGAGCCGGAATATGCGATCAAGGCGCCCGACCGTGCGGACGGCGAAAAAATCGTCAAAGCCGAGATATTGAAGCAGCTCGACGCGCTGCCGGACGGACAGCAGGTGATGCTCAAGCTGTCGATTCCAGTGGTGGCGAATTTCTACCGCGAGCTGATCGAACACCCGAAAGTGCTCGCGCTGGTGGCGCTGTCAGGCGGCTACAGCACGGAGGAGGCGTGCGAAAAGCTGGCCGAGAACCACGGCATCATCGCCAGCTTCAGCCGCGGATTGCTGCAGGATTTGCGCGCGGACCAGAGCGACGCCGAGTTCGATCGCACGCTGGGCGCGGCGATTGACCAGATTTACGCGGCTAGCGTCACTTGAGCGACCCGGCTTCTTCGCGGCCCTTACTGAGGAGTTGGCCCGGCGCCGGCGTCTAGCTTGCACACCTTGAGAAGAGGGGTGCGAGAGTGGATCGAATGTTCGTCGGATTTCGCGGAAGCGGGGCCTCGCTAGCTCTTCTTATGGCTGTCACCGCGCTTGGGGTGAGCGGCGCCGCGGCACCGGGCGCGACCGGGCATCGGGCCATCGGCCGCGCGGATGGCTTGCGCGCTTCGCTGGCCGCGAACGGCTCGTTGACGGTGATGTCGTACAACGTCGAAGGATTGCCGGCGCCGGCACGCTTCGGCCGCTCCGCCTCGCTCGAGCGCATTGGAAGCCGGCTGGCGGACTTGCGCCGCGAAGGGCGGCAGCCGAACGTGGTGCTGTTCCAGGAAGCGTTCGCTGCCGAGGCCGGGCGGATCGCGAGCAAGGCGGGCTACCGCTACGCCGTCGATGGGCCGACGGCCGGCGAAGCGAACAGACAGCCCGCTCCCGCCGGCGCAGCCATGCTCGTGGATCAGGCGTCTCACCTCAAAGGCGAAGACGACGGCAAGTGGCTCGGCAGTGGTCTGCGCATCCTGTCGGACTACCCGATTACCAAAGTCGAGCGGTTGGCATTTCCAGCCTGGGCCTGCGCGGGTTATGACTGCCTCGCGAACAAAGGCGCGCTGGTCGTCTGGGTGAACGTGCCGGGAGCCGCGGGGCCGGTGGCCTTCATCGACACGCACCTCAATTCCCGCGTCGCCTCTGGAGTCGCTAAAGCGCGAGCCGATATGGCCTACGCCTATCAGGTCGATGCCTTGCGGCAGTTCATCGCCGATAAAGTCCCGCCCGGCGCGATTGCCTTTCTTGGTGGCGACTTCAATAGCGGCAAGGCGGCAATCCGCCGAGAGGATCTCCGCCTCGGATTGCTGCCGGATGGACGCAACTCGCTGCTCGAAGCCCTGGCGGACGAGCGCGACGTTTCCGTTCCGGATTCCTCGGACACGCAGGCGATTCTCCAACGAGGGAAGGACTGGCTGTTCTACCGCGGGAATTCGCGGTGCCGCGTGGCGCTGACCGGCTTCGATGTGCCGTTCGGCCGCGCGCCTGACGGCGCCAGCCTCTCGGATCACCTTGGTTACGAGGCGCATTACCGCCTGGGCGGTCGCCCCACTTAGCGCGCGGGTGCGGTGTAGCGGATGGTGAAGTAGTAATGACTCGGCGGGATTTGCCGGGTCGACGTCCGCGCCGGCGTCACTTGCTCGACTAGCAGGGTGCCGCCGTCGACCCCCATTGGCCGCCTCAGCGTGGCGAACACCGCGTAGTTGGCGCCGGCCGGTTCGACCAGCACTTTCACGCGCACCTGGCCGGCCCAGATGCATTGGGTGCCGACCGGGCAGCGGCTGTCTTCGTCAACGGCGATCGGCGTCAGGTCGACGGGGCCGTAGTGGCCCGTCTGGCCCAGCTTCAGTGTCTGGGCCCCGCCGACGCTTTGCCCCCACAACGTCGCGCAGCCGGCGAGCGGGAGAACAGCAAGGCAAAGAGCGGCTTTGGCTTTGGTCACGTGCATGGCTCTCCGTCTGTCGGTAATCCGGGGACGCGTCAACGGCTTGCCTGGCGCACCATCGCTCGCAAGGTCTGCGCGTCGTGGATGGCGTGCGCTTTGGGGTCGTTGTTGAAATAGGCCCACACCGCGCGCCCGGCGCGGCGCTGGTCGATGATCCAGTCGGTCCATTGCAGCAGTGCTATGTCCGAATAGCGACCGTAGTACTTGCCGATGCCGCCGTGGAATCTCAGGTAGGCGATCGGCCCGACAGCGAGGCGCGGGCTTGTCGATCCCGGCATGTCGTGCGCGCAGAAGCTTGCTCCGTGGCGCCCGAGCAAGGCGAAGACCTCCTCCGTGTACCAGCTCGGCTCACGGAATTCGAAGACGTTCGTCACATCCTTCGGCGCAATTCGCAGGAAGCTATCGAGCCGCTCCAGGTTCAGCTTGAAGCGCGGCGGTAGCTGGTAGAGAATCGGGCCGAGCGCCGGTTTCAGTGCGCCGAACGAGGCCATCTGCCGCGCTAGCGGCTCCTGACAATCTTTCAGCTTCTTTGCCTGGGTCAGGAAGCGATTGGCTTTCACCGCGTAGCAGAATCCGGGCGGCGCCTGTTTGCGCCAGCCCTCAAACGTCGCGGGCTTTGGCAGCCGATAAAAGTTGTTGTTGATCTCGACTGTGTCGAACTCCTCGGCATAGAAGCCGAACCAGCGCTTGACGGGGAGCTTGTCGGGATAGAACAGCCCGCGCCAGTGCTGGTAGATCCAGCCGGAACAGCCGATCCGCACGGGAGCCAGGGGGATAGACGGGTGAGCGACCATACGGCGAACAATGGGGGGCGGCGGGCTTCGTGCCAGCTCTACCTGATCTCGCCGCTCGACGTCGGCGGCGATTTTCCCCATCGGTTGGAGCGAGCTTTGGCAGCGGCCCCGGTCGCGGCCTTTCAGTTTCGCGTCAAGGGCGTCGACCAGCACGAAGCGGCGCGCCTCGCCGAGCCATTGCAGGCAATCTGCGCGCAGCACGAGGTGGCGTTCATCGTCAACGATAGCATCGCGCTGGCGAAGCGACTCAGGGCCGACGGCGTGCATCTGGGGCAGGGAGACGGCAGCGCTCAGGAAGCGCGGCAGGCATTGGGTCGCGAGGCGCAGATCGGCGTCACCTGCCACGCGAGCCGCCACCTGGCGATGGAAGCGGGCGACGCGGGCGCCGACTATGTCGCGTTCGGCAGCTTCTTTGCCAGCCAGACCAAGGCCAGCGAGCATCGGCCGGAGCCGGAATTGCTGACCTGGTGGCAAGAACTGTTTGAAATACCTTGCGTCGCCATCGGAGGGATCACGCCGTCCAATTGCGCGGGTCTGGTTGCCGCCGGCGCGGATTTTCTCGCCGTCAGTGGCGCGGTGTGGGGCGGCGACGAGGCCGAGGCAGTGCGCGCGTTCCACACCGCCATCGCGGCGGTGCGGCGGTGATGTGTGCCTTTCCCAGCGGATATATACCGCAGCTAAGTCGTTGAGACCCTGAACTGGAGCGCCGCGCTCCCCAGCCAGGGATTCCCTCGAATGCGCAATCTTTTCGCCGCTGTTCTTCTGATGGCGCTCGCCGCCTGTGGTTCACAGGGCGGCGGGAAGGCCCAGCAGCAAGCCTCGGCGACACCGCACGCCACGTCGGTGCAACGGGCGGGGGCTGACAGCATGGCTTCGCATGACCCCGCCGTGGGTCAACTGGCGAAGGCCGATATCCCCGATCCGCAGCCTCGGCCGACCATGCAGGCGCAAGTAGTGCTCGATCGCCAGGGGTTCGGCCCGGGCGTGATCGACGGCAAGATGGGCATTTCAACGACGAACGCGCTCCAGGGCTTCCAGGAGGCGCACGGGCTGCCGGTAAGCGGGAAGCTCGACGTCGCGACGCAACAAGCGCTTGCGCAGTGGAACAACATTCCGGCGACGCGCGTCGTGCGAATTCCGCAGGAATGGGGCCAGACTAAGTACGTCAAGATTCCGAAAGGGGAGGACCAGCAGGCCAAGCTGCAATCGCTTGGCTACCAGAGCCTCGACGAGCGCCTCGCCGAACGCTTCCACACCACCGCCGCCGTGCTCGACCAGCTCAACCCGAACGGCCAGCCCGCCGGAATGAACGGCGCAGCGCTCGCGGGCGGCGGGGAGGCCACCGCGCAAGGCAACGGGAAGGCCGCGACAGCCGCGGCGGCCAGCCCGACGCCGTCGCCTGGCCCGTCGGTTTCGCGCGATCCGACGCAATCGATTTACCACGCCGGCCAGCTCGTGCGCGTCCCGAACGTCGGCAGCGATCAGATCGATCCGGAGCAGGTTCAGGACAAGGACTGGCTTGCGACGCTGGCCTCGCTCGGTGTCGGCACCACGCAGCCGCACGTCAGCAAGATCGTCGTTTCCAAACACGGTGGTTGGCTGAAGGGCTACGACAAAGCCGGCAAGCTGGTGGCGATGTTCACCGTCACGACCGGGTCTCAGCACGATCCGCTGCCGCTCGGTACCTGGGGCATCACGACCATCAGCCGTAATCCCCACTTCAACTACAACCCGGACTTGTTCTGGGACGCCAAGCCGACCGACAAGGAGGCGCGCTTGCCTCCCGGGCCGAATGGGCCGGTCGGCGTGGTGTGGATCGACCTGACCAAGGAGCATTACGGCATCCACGGCACTCCCGAACCGCAGACCATCGGCCGCACCGAAAGCCACGGCTGCGTGCGGCTGACGAACTGGGATGCGGCGCGCCTTGCGCAGATGGTGGATACCTCGACCAAGGTCGTTTTCGAGGCCTAGCCGCGATGCGCGTCGCCGAGCGCCTGTCGACGATCGCCGCGACAGCAACGATCACCTCGGCGGCCTGGATTGTGTTCGGCGGGTTGTGGCTCAGCCACGGCTCGCGTGGGCCGTCCGCACTCGTGGCGACGGGGGCGGGCGCGGCGGCGAGAGTCTCGGCGGAGGAGCACGCGCCTGTGGCTCCCTCAGCGGCGCCGAACGCCGCGGGCCTGATCATTCCTGTCGCGGGCGTGAAGCCGGATCAATTGTCGGATACCTTCAGTGACGCTCGCGGGGATGGCGCGCGGCTGCATGAGGCCCTCGACATCATGGCCGCGCGCGGGACGCCGGTGATCGCCGCCGCCGGGGGGACCGTGGAGAAGCTGTTCCACTCCGACGAAGGCGGCAACACGATCTATGTCCGTTCACCCGACCGTAAGACGATCCACTATTACGCCCATCTCGATCGCTATGCCGACGGCTTGCACGAAGGGCAGGCATTGAAGCAGGGCGAGACGATCGGCTTCGTGGGCTCGACCGGTGACGCCAATCCGGCCGCGCCGCACCTTCATTTTGAGATCATGCGGACCACGCCGGAAGCAAAGTGGTACGAGCCCAAGGTCGATGTCGATCCTTATCCGCTGCTGACTCGCAAGCAGCCCTAAGCGAACACTTCGTCGAACAGCTCGAACATTGCCGCCCAACTCTGGCGGTCGGCGCTGGCGTCGTAGCCGACGGCGGGATTGCCTGGAGGGGAATGCGGGTTGGTGAAGCCGTGCTTCACGCCGCTGTAGGAATGAAAATGCCAGTCGGCGCCGGCGGCATCCATTTCCTCCCAGAACCGAACGACGTGGCTACGGGGGACCATTGGGTCGGCGTCACCGTGGCAGACGAGGATACGCGCGGTTACCTTGCCTGGCTCGGCCGGCAGTTCGGTGGCGAGCAGGCCGTGGAAGCTGGCCACCACTTCGAGAGGCGCCCCCTCGCGGGCCAGTTCGAGCACTGCGCCGCCACCCATGCAGAAGCCGATCGCGCCGAGCGGCAGGCCATCGGCCCCGGGCAGTGAGACCAGTGCGTGAATGGCCTGGCGAAGGCGGCGGCGGAAATCCTGCGGCTGGGGCCGGATTTCGGCCGCGAACTCGCGCGACTCTTCGAACGTCTTCGGGTTCCTGCCGTAGAAATCGGCGACGAAGGCGAGATAGCCGTGCTCCGCCAGCGAGACCGCCTTGTCGAGCACCACGCCGCTCTGGTTCATGATCGTGGGGTAGACCAGTATCGCCGCCCGGGGCTGAACGGAGGGGCGGTATAGCAGGCCGGCGAGAGCGGTGTTACCGTCCGTGTAAGCGATACGTTCCGCTTCCATCACTTGCCGATCTTGAGGTGCTGGCTCCCATCGGCACTCACATATTCGCGGTTATCCTCGCAAACGTATTCCTGCAGCTTGTAGTCCTTCATGCGGTGGAAGGTCCAAGCCCAGGTCCACGGCTTGGCGAAATGATCGTCTTCGACGGTCACTTCGTCCTTGAGATAGTCCGGCGCGAGGAGATGCATGCGTTCCGTAATCTTCATCGATTCCGAATGCGGCGCCCAGCGGAAGGTCACATAGTCCTTTATCCCGGTCGTCTCGACCACCAGGGTTTGACCTTCCCAGTGTCCGACCGACGCGCCGTAGAAGCTGGGGTCGACTTCATCCCACTTCGGCAGCTTCTGGTTCATGTAGATGCGCCGCACCTGGTTGAACGCTTCCTGCGTGATGTTGATCTGCTCGGGGCGCTGCATGATCTCCATCGGGAACATGCCCATCATCATCGCTGGCATGCCGTCGGGAATGCAGTGGACATAGTTGTCGCCGGCGGGCTGGCCTTCTTCGATGCGCTGCTGAAGCTTCTTTTGGTCGATGTCCCACTTGACCTTGAACTCGGGCTTGAGGGGTGGGTCCGGGATCGGCGTTGGCGCGTAGCGGGGATCGGCCTTCGCGCCGCCGGGCGGCGGATAGCGCTCCCAGGTGCCGCTGAAGTCGGGATGTGCGGCAGGCGTCGCCGCCACCGCCGCCAGCCAGGCGCCGATAAGCAGCGCGCCCGAAGCAATGGCCGACCCTCTCATGACGTGATCTTGTAGCGCGCCGCATTAGGCACGCCGGGGAGCATCTTGGTCCCGTTCGGCAGGGTCAACTCAAGCAACAGCCCGCCCAGTTGGCCGTCGCGCAACGGGGACATCACTGCGGTCACCGTGTCGCCCGGCTTGACCGTGCGCGACGACCAGCCGCCCCGGTGAAGCATATTCGGGCTGGTCATCTCCATCACGTAGTGTTTGGCGCTGCCTTTCGCGTCGTCGACATCCATCTCGAGATATGAGTGCGGGTTGGTCCACTGGTAGGCGGTCACCTTGCCGTGCAGGGTGACCGAGCGCGTGTTGTCGAACATCGCGAACGAATGATGCGCCACCGCAGGCGCCGTCAGGGCAGCCGCGAGCGGGAACGCCAGCAAGTATCTGAGCTTCATTGCCTCTCCCCCAAAGGACGCCGCCTGGCGTCTCTTTGACGAAATCAATCTACCGCGGCGTTCAATCTCCGCAAGGGGGATCGCTCGCTTATTCGGTCGGCAGGAAATCGGGTACCGAGAGATAGCGCTCGCCGGTGTCGTAGTTGAAACCCATCACGCGGGCGCCGCTGTCGAGCTCGGCGCACTTTTGCCTGATCGCGGCGAGCGTCGCACCGCTGGAGATGCCGACCAGCAAGCCTTCTTCGCTCGCGCAGCGAAGGGCCATGTCCTTCGCGTCTTCGGCTTCGACCGCAATCGCCCCGTCGATCGATTGCGTGTGGAGATTGGCCGGGATGAAGCCGCCACCAATGCCCTGAATCGGGTGCGGGCCTGGCTGGCCGCCGGAGATGACGGGAGAGAGCTTCGGTTCGACCGCATAAGCCTTGAGATTGGGCCACACTTTCTTGAGCCTTTCCGCACAGCCGGTGAGATGACCACCGGTGCCGACGCCGGTGATAAGATAATCGAACGGCGCGTCGGCGAAGTCGTCGAGAATTTCCTGCGCTGTGGCGCCGGCATGGATTGCGACATTGGCGGGATTGTCGAACTGTTGCGGCATCCACGCGCCCGGCGTCCGCTCAACCAACTCGATCGCCCGGGCGATGGCCGCCTTCATGCCGCCTTCCTTCGGTGTCAGATCGAAGGTCGCGCCATAGGCGAGCATAAGCCGGCGACGCTCGACACTCATCGTTTCGGGCATGACAAGGACCAGCCTGTAGCCTTTGACCGCAGCCACCATCGCGAGGCCGATGCCGGTGTTGCCGCTGGTCGGCTCGATGATAGTGCCCCCGGGCCTGAGAGCGCCGCGCTGCTCCGCGTCCTCGATCATCGCCATCGCGATCCGGTCCTTGATCGAACCGCCGGGATTGCTCCGCTCGCTCTTCACCCAGACCTCGTGGTCAGGGAACATCCGCGAGAGGCGAATGTGCGGCGTGTTGCCGATGGTGGCGATGACGCTGTCGGCTTTCATGGCTCTTTGCTCCTTCAGGTCTCGGGCTGACCGTCCTCATGCAGAAAAGTCGGCGCGAACGTTTCCGCCCGGCGCAGCTCGGGGAAAATCCACGCCCAAAGCCCGGTGATTACTATGGCACCGACCCCGCCCAACACAACCGCCCCCGTCGCGCCAATCAGGCCGGCGACCAGGCCCGTCTCGAATTCGCCGAGTTCGTTCGACGCGGAGATCGCCAGGCCCGAGATCGACGAAACGCGGCCGCGCTTGTTGTCGGGTGTATTGAGTTGCACGAGGGTGTTGCGCACGAACACCGAGATCATGTCCGCCGCGCCGAGGCAGGCGAGGGCGAACAGGGACAGGGTGAAGTTGCGCGAAATCCCGAACACGATCGTCGCTACGCCGAAGGCAACGACTGCCCACAGCATCTTCACCCCTACGTTCTTCTCGAGCGGTCGCCACGAGAGCAGGGCCGCGACCAGGGAAGCGCCGACGGCCGGAGCGCCGCGCATGATGCCGAGCCCCACGGGGCCCACGGCCAGGATGTCGCGGGCGTAAACCGGCAGCATCGCCGTGGCTCCGGCTAGCAGCACCGCGAAGAGATCGAGCGTGATGCAGCCCAGCAGAAAGCGTGCGCGACGAACGAAGCGGAAGCCTTCGATCATCTGCTTGAGCGGATGCGCGGGCGGCCCTTCGTGCGTCGCCCGCACCGGGCGGATCGAGATGATCAGCCCGGCAGACGCGAGCAACAGGGCCGCCGAGAGGAAGTAGGGAGACGACGGATTCCACGCAAACAGCAGGCCTCCCGCGGCTGGGCCGATTACAGTTCCCACTTGCCAGCCCATCGAGCTCAGCGCGATCGCTTTGGGCAGCAGGGACGGAGGAACGACATTGGGAGCGATCGCCGACAGGGCCGGCCCATTGAACACCCGTGCGGCGCCATGCATTGCGGCGAGGCCGAAGATCAGCGGCAGGTTGAGAGCTTCGCGCCATGTGGCGAAAGCCAGAGCCAGCGCGATGAACGCGTCGATGCAGTTCGCGCAAAGCACCACGATTCGCCGGTCGAATCGATCTGCCGCAACCCCGGCGACTGGCGTCAACAGCATCAGCGGCACGAACTGCACCGCTCCGAGCAGGCCTAGCATAAATGCCGCTTGCGACCGATCCATCCCGTAATCGGCGCGGGCGATGTCGTAAGTCTGGTAACCGATCAGGACGACCATCGACAGGGTGGAGAACACCGCCAGGAAGCGGGCCGCCCAGAAGCTTCGATAATCCGCGATCTGTAGCGGTGAGGTCGGTTCGTTCACGCCGCGCGCCATGGCAGGCGCTTATGGCGCTGCCAAGCGGTCAGATTACTTCGCTCACGTGACGGCCGTTTCAGCTGCGGCGACGCAGCCGCGGGTTGGGCTGAAGCCCCTCGATCATCGCCATGAAGTCGTCGAGGCGGATAATCCGTTCGAACTGAAAGCCTGCGCGCTCGTCGGCGACCCAGATGCAGTAAGCCTCGATGCGACCGATCAGCGGCAAGCGAACGATCACCCGGTCACCCCGCTGGAGGTCGGGCGCCTCGTCGACCATGAAGCCATGGGCGGAAATGTTGGTCACATGCAGCGGCAGGTCGCCGCGCGTGCGATGTTCGCCGATCACCGGGTGGTCCACCGGATGCCGGGTGGCCCGCCGTTGATCAGTTACGGATAGCTGTGCTCCGCTCATGTTGCCCCAGGTTCCTCACGTTGCGGTCCCATGGAGCGGCCTTACGCAGCAAATGCTGCAAAAAAGGTAAAGGACCACGTCAGGCGGAACGCAGTATCCCGTGCCGCTTGCGGCCAAGGCTTAGTTTGCGTTCCGCGCCGGGAGCGACTTCAACCAGATAACCTGGATCGGTCACCGCAACGTCGTCGACGCGCACCGCGCCTTCGGCGATCTTGCGCTTTGCCTCGCCGTTGGAGCCGGTGAAACCGATCTCGGTGCACGCCGCCGTGAGGCGGATGCCTTCGGCAGGGACATTAAGAACCGGCAAGTCGTCACCAAGTCCGCCGCCGGCAAACGTCTGCGCGGCCGTGCTCTCGGCGGTGCGCGCCGCCTCTTCGCCGCGAACCAGCTTCGTCACCTCGTTGGCGAGCACGATCTTGGCGGCGTTGACCTCGCTGCCTTCCAGTGCGTCCAGTCGCGCGATCTCGTCTAGGGGAAGGTCCGTGAACAGTCGGAGGAACTTGCCGACGTCGCGGTCGTCGACATTGCGCCAATACTGCCAGAAGTCGTAGCTTGGCAGTTGCGCTTCGTTGAGCCACACCGCGCCGGACACGGACTTGCCCATTTTCGTGCCGTCCGCGCGCGTGATCAGCGGCGTTGTGAGACCGTAAACCTCCACACCGTCCATTCGGCGGGCCAGTTCGACCCCGTTGACGATGTTGCCCCACTGGTCCGAGCCGCCCATTTGCAAGCGAACGCCCATCTCCTTCGAGAGATGGCGGAAGTCGTAACCTTGCAGGATCATGTAGTTGAATTCGAGGAAGGTCATCGGCTGCTCACGCTCGAGGCGCAATTTCACCGAATCGAACGTCAGCATCCGGTTCACGGTGAAGTGCGTGCCGACTTCCTGGAGGAGTTCGATGTACCCAAGTTGCCCCAGCCAATCGTGATTGTTGACCATCGCCGCGTCGGTCGCGCCGTCGCCGAAGCTCAACAGTCGCCCGAAGGCCTGCATGATCGAAGCGATGTTGGTTTCGATGGCGGCATCGGTCAGCATCTTGCGGACCTCGTCCTTGCCGGTGGGGTCGCCGATGCGGGTGGTGCCACCGCCCATGACGACGACCGGCTTGTGCCCGGCCTGCTGCAACCGGCGCAGCAGCATGATCGACACCAGGTTGCCGACATGCAGGCTTGGCGCGGTCGCATCGAAACCGATATAGGCCGGCACGACCTCCCGCGCGGCCAGCGCGTCGAGCGCCGCCGCGTCCGTCACCTGATGGATGTAGCCGCGCTCGTCGAGCAGGCGCAGGAGGTCGGACTGGTATGCCATCGCGGGGCGGCGGTTAGCATGGGGATCACGCATTGCAAACGCATCTGCTGACAGCGCACCCGGCGCATCCGCCTCACCGAGCCAACGGCGTCGAAGCGCGGATTATCGGCGCGGACGAGAACTGGCTGCGCCTGCGCTGGCGGATCGAGGGGGCGCAGGACCTCGTCGTGCCGCCTTTCGCCGGCAAGGGGCGCGCCGACGACCTGTGGCAGACGACCTGCTTCGAGCTGTTCCTCAAGCAAGCTGACGGCGAGAGCTATTGCGAGTTCAACCTTTCGCCGTCGGAGCGCTGGGCGGCGTACGACTTCACCGCGTACCGGCAGGGCATGTCCGAACGGCCGGCGGAGCGCGAGCCGCAGACCGCGATGCGCCTGGGCAGCAGCTTCGCGATCTTCGACGCCGCAATGCCGTTATCCGCCCTTCCACGCGCGGAGTGCCGAATGAACCTCGCCGCGGTGATCGAGGAGCAGGGCGGGGTGAAGAGCTATTGGGCACTGGCCCATCCCGCCGATAAGGCGGATTTCCACGACCCGGCTTGCTTCCACGCGACGCTTCCGGCACCCGGACCAGCATGAAATTCGGCATCGACCGGCTGCTCAGCGAGCCGGAGCTCAAGCGGCAACTTGAAGGCAAGCGCGTCTCGCTGGTCGCGCATCCCGCCTCGGTTACGCTCGATCTCACCCATTCGCTCGATGCCCTGATCGCCGCCGGGATCAATGTCACCAGCGCCTTCGGCCCGCAACACGGCCTCAAGGGCGACAAGCAGGACAACATGGTCGAGACCGCGGACGAAACCGATCCGCGCTACGGCATCCCTATCTTCAGTCTCTATGGCGAAGTCCGCCGGCCGACGGCACAGATGATGAGCACCGCGGACGTGTTCCTGTTCGACCTGCAGGACCTCGGCTGCCGGATCTACACTTTCTGCACGACGCTACTCTACCTGCTGGAAGAAGCGGCTAAGCACGGCAAGGCGGTGTGGGTGCTTGACCGGCCGAACCCCGCCGGGCGGCCTGTCGAAGGCACCTTGCTGCAGCCCGGCCAGGAAAGCTTCGTAGGCGCCGCGCCGATGCCGATGCGCCACGGGCTGACGATGGGCGAGATGGGCGCGTGGTTCGTTCGCCGATTCAATCTCGACGTGAATTATCGCGTGATCGAGATGCACGACTGGCTGCCCGAGGCCGGGCCGGGATTCGGCTGGCCGGAAAGCCGGATCTGGATCAATCCGAGCCCCAACGCGGCCAATCTGAACATGGCGCGGGCTTACGCCGGTACGGTCATGCTCGAAGGCGCGACGCTGAGCGAAGGGCGGGGGACAACGCGCCCGCTCGAGGTTCTCTTCGGGGCTCCCGACATCGACGCGAGCGCCGTTCTCGGAGAAATGCGCCGGCTCGCGCCGCAGTGGCTCGAGGGGTGCGCTCTGCGAGAGTGCTGGTTCACACCGACGTTCCACAAGCACGCCGGAATGCTCTGCAACGGACTGATGATCCACGCCGAAGGGCCGTTTTACGACCACCAAGCGTTCCGTCCGTGGCGCCTGCAGGCGCTGGCCTTCAAGGCGATCCGAAAGCTCCATCCCGAGTATTCGATCTGGCGCGATTTCGCCTACGAGTACGAGTTCCAGCGCCTGGCGATCGACGTAATCAACGGCGGTCCGGGCTTGCGCGAGTGGGTCGACGACGCTTCCGCCGAACCGGGCGATCTCGACAAAGCCGCTTCAGTCGATGAAGCGCATTGGCGGGACGAAGTCAGGGACTTGTTGCTCTATTGATCAGCTAGTGCAGCGGAGTCATCTTGCCCGGCCCATCATTGAACTGGGGCAGAGGCCGAATGTCACCGGCGTGGAAGCCGGTCACCAGAACCTCGCAGCCATCGATCCGGCGATCGACCGCGAGGATCATCAGCGCTTCCGGGGTAGCACGGTCGTCTCGCCGCAATTTAGCGGTGCGATTGTCGTCTTGCCGCGCCGTCTCCATCCGACCCCCGCAGTTTCTGCCGGGCGGCGCGGAGACCGGTGTGCGAAGTTCCGCTTGAGCAGGCACCGGTGCCGGCGCGGTCGACGCAATCAGGAGGGGGGCGAGCAACAGCAGGACAGGACGCATGGTTTCTCTCCTCGCCCGTCAATTTATCACGTTGACGGTGGCAAGCCAAATCCGGTCAACAAGTTGACTTCGTCCGATTTTCGCTTGCTCTCGCGCGCTCGCCCTCGCTAGGTGCGTTGGCAGGAGAATATGATGCTCAAGCTGTACAGTTTCGGTCCCGGCGCGAATTCGCTGAAACCATTGCTCACGCTTTACGAGAAAGGCCTGCGGTTCGAGCACAAGCAGCTGAATCCAGCCCAATTCGAGCATCACAGCGACTGGTTCAAGGCGATCAATCCGCGCGGCCAGGTTCCGGCGCTCGACGACGAGGGCAAGATCGTCACCGAATCCACGGTGATCTGCGAATACCTGGAAGACGAATATCCGACCGAGGTGCCCTTGCGCCCGGAGACCTCGTTCGATCGCGCGCAGATGCGCGTGTGGACCAAATGGGTCGACGAATACTTCTGTTGGTGCGTCTCGACCGTGGGCTGGCACCGCTACGTCGGCAACATGGTCAAGACGCTGACCGACGCCGAGTTTGAAGAGATGGTCGCCAACGTCCCGGTGCCCGAGCAGCAAGTGAAGTGGCGCCGGGCGCGCGAAGGCTTCCCGAAGGACGTGCTCGACGAGGAGATGCGCAAGATTGGCGTATCGGTGCGCAAGCTCGACGACCATCTCGCCGATAACGAGTGGCTTGCCGGCGGGATGTTCTCGCTGGCTGACATCTGCAATTTCGCCATCGCCAACGGCATGGACATGGGCTTCGCCGAACTCGTCAACGAGAGTTCCACCCCGCACCTGCTGCGGTGGCTGCGCCAGATCAACGAACGGCCCGCGACCAAGGACATGTTCGCTCACGTTCCGCGCGAGAAGTTCGGGCCCGCGCGGGAAGGCTGATCCGTTTGCTTCCAGTAACGAGGTTTATCGGCTCGTTAACTCTATTGTCCTAGTGCCTTTCTCAGGAATCTGGAGAGGCATAGGCAGCAATGAAGCACGAAGCGTTTGATCGGACCCAACGCGCCGCGCTGGACATAATCCCCGAGAGCTGCGGTGAAGTGACCGTCGGTTGTTCCGACGTCACGGGCATCCTGCAGAAGGTCATCGAATCCTCCGCCCGCTTGCGCGCCGAGCATTCCGCCCTCGAAGGTTCGATCTCCGAGATGGAGAAGGACCAGCGCCTCGTCAATGACGCGAGCGAGGAAGCTCGCCTGCTTTCGGCGCGCGCGATCGACCGCCTCAGCGAAGGCACCTCGATGATCCAGTCGTCGCTCGGTGAGATCGGCACGCTGGTGACGCTGGTCGACACCCTGATCCAGCATGTGACCGAATTCGCGGCGGCGATGGAGCAAGTGCGCCGCTGCTCGGCGGATATCGAAGGCATCGCCGGCACGACCGACATCCTCGCTCTCAACGCCGCGATCGAAGCGATGCGCGCCGGGGAAGCGGGCAAGACCTTTGCCGTCGTTGCCCACGAAGTGAAGCTTCTCGCCAAGAACACCAAGGCGGCTACTGACGAGATCTCGCGCACTATCGACGCGCTCGGCGAGCGGGCCAGCATGGTGATCGGCCAGATCGAATCCGGTGCCGAGGCCAGCGCCAAGGCGAAAGGCTCGATTTCGCGTATCGAGGAAACCATCTTCGGCGTTGGCGAACTCGTTCGCGAGGTCGACGGCCAGAACGACCAGATCGCCCGCTCGACCGGGACGATCAGCTCGCACGTTTCGCGCGTGCATAGCGTGCTCGGCGGCTTCGAGGCCGCCGCGGTCGAAAACGAAAGCAAGCTCACCCAGGCTCAGGAAAAGATGAGCGAGCTCGAGGAAATGGCCAGCGTCATGTTCGACCGCGTGGTCCACGCCGGCCTCGCGCCGCAGGACAGCCTGATGGTCGAAAAGTGCCAGGCCGGCGCGGCGGAAGTAACCGCGCTCGCGCTGGCGGCCCTGGCCGACGGCAGCCTCGACGTGTCGAAGCTGTTCGACGACAAGTACATTGAAGTGCCGGGCACCAACCCGAAGCTCTACCGCAATCGCTTCAGCGACTGGGCCGACGCGAACTGGCGTCCGGTGCTCGACCGAATCAAGGCATCCGACCCGAGCATCGTCGCTACCGTGTGCGATGACCGCAACGGCTTCCTGCCGACCCATCTGAGCGATCGCTCGCGAGCGCCGACCGGCGACTACACGCACGATCTGCAGTACTGCCGCAACGGCCGCATGATCTTCAACGCGATCGACAAGCGCATCAAGAACAGCGACCAGCCGTATTCGATGGCGGTCTATCGCTACGAAGGTGACGGGCGCGACTATCGCGTCGTGCGTCTCGCCAGCGTGCCGATCGTGATCAACGGGCGGCGCTGGGGCGATTACGAGATTTCGTACGCCGTCTAACCGGCCGTCTTGCCGATTCGCGGGTATGAGGGCACCGCCGCGCGCGGCCGGTGCACAGCGGCGACGAGAACGAACGAGACGTACATCAGCAGATACCATGCGCCGAGTTTCATCGGCGAAACCGGATGCCAGCCATGCGCCTGGGCGGGATAAGTCCAGGCATGAGCGAACGTGCCCAGGTTTTCGGCGAACCAGATAAACGTCGCGACCAGAAACCATCCGATCAGCAAGGGCATCCGGCGCCGCTGCCGCCAGACAGTGAAGCCCGCTTTCGTTCGCCAGAACAGCGCGCCTATCGCCGCGAACAGTGCCAGGCGAATGTCCGGCAGCCAGTGGTGAGGGAAGAAGTTGATGTAGATGGCCACCGCGAGAAGCTCCGGCCAAGGCGAGCGCGGATAGGGCTCGAAGCGCAAGTCGAAGATGCGCCAGACCCGGGCGAGGTAACTGCCGACCGCGCCGTACATGAAGCCTGAAAACAGCGGCACCCCGCCGATTTTGAGCAAGCTGGGCTCGGGATAAAGCCACGATCCGGCGTGGGTCTTGAACACTTCCATCACAGTGCCGACGACATGGAAGGCGATGATCACTTTCGCTTCGCCCGGGGTTTCGAGCCGGAACGCGAGCATGCCGATCTGCAGCGCCAGCGCGGCGATCGTCAGGAAGTCGTAGCGCGCGATCGGCGCGTCCGCAGGATACAGGAGGTGCGTGCCGAGCAGCAGCGCGAGCATAAGCGCGCCGAACAGGCAGGCCCAGCCCTGCTTGAAACCGAACAGGGCGAATTCGCAAAGCGCGCCGCGCCAACCGGCGGGCGGCTCGTAAGCTTCTAGGCGCGTTCGGACAGCGGCGAAGCGCGTGTGGTTGGGCGGAGTCACGCGAACGGCCTGCGCCGGGCCCGTCGTCGGGGCAAATGAGGAATTCATGAGCAATCGCTGTCGCGATCTTTGCCGTGACAGGCGCGGGGCGGGCGGTTACTCCTTGGCAAAACGATAGGGGAGGAACGCATTTCATGACGACTTCGGCGAGCGAAGCAGCCGCGGCTTCGCGGTTGATGGAAATGACGATCGACCACTGGAGGGGCGAGCTGCTGCTGCAGGCGGCGGAGATGAGCCTGGCCGACAAGTTCACCGGTGAGGAGCCGCGCACGGCGAAGGATCTCGCGGGTGAGTACGGCATGCGTCACCGCGAGCTTTACCGCTTCCTCCGCGCGCTCACAGGAGTCGGCCTGCTGGCGTTCGCCGGCAAGGACAGCTTTCGCCTGACCGACCTCGGCAAGGCGCTGCGAACCGGTGCCCCGGGCGCGGCGCGCTCGGCGGTGATCGCGCTGATCGGCGACATGGTGAAGCCGGCGTGGAAGGCCTTCGACCACGGCCTGTTCACCGGCGATCCGGGATTCGAGAAGGCCCACCAAATGGGCCTGTTCGAATACAACCGGGCGAACCCGGGCATGGCGCAGCTGTTTTCCGAGACGATGGTCGGCTTCCATGGCCGCGAGCCGCCGGCGGTGGCCGAGGCTTACGATTTCTCGGGTATCGGTTCGCTGGTCGATGTCGGCGGAGCGACGGGCAACATGCTCGGCCACGTCCTGTCGCGCCACACGAACGTGAAGGGCGTGCTTTACGACATGCCGCACGTCGTCGCCGATGCGCCGGCGCTTCTTGCCAGCCACGGCGTCGCCGACCGGGTGACCGTCGAGAGCGGCAGCTTCTTCGACAGCGTTCCCGCGGGCCACGACGCCTACCTGCTCAGCCACATCATCCACGATTGGGACGACGGCGAGAATGCGACGATCCTCAAGAACGTGCGCGAGGCGATGAAGCCCGACGGCAAGCTGCTGATCGTCGAGACCGTCCTGCCCGAAGGCGACGAACCGCACATGGGCAAGATGCTCGACATGATGATGATGCTCGTTCCGGGGGGCGAGGAGCGCACGGCAGCGGAATACGCCGAGCTGCTTGAGCCGAATGGCTTCCGGGTGACGCGGGTGGTGAAGACGGATTCCGCGGTCAGCGTGGTGGAGGCGGTGCGGGCCTAGCCGGGGTTTTCCACGCGCCAAAGTCACTAAAGTCACATCCTGTGACTTTAGGTGTGACTGATAATTTTCTTTGAATATCATGATGTTAGATGCCAAGAGGTCACTCTGAGCCAAAGTCACCGCTTCCCGGGATTTGTGACTTTGCCGACCGGCACCGTGCCACGGGTCCGGGCAAGCTTCAGAGAGGCGGGCTGGCGAGAGCATCTACGGAACATACATGGAACAACCGTGTGTAGGAAAGCGATTCTACTGCCGGCCGGTGCGGCCCGATGCCGCCGGCGAATTTTCGGTGACGCGGCGTCTGGCCCAAGCCCGGAAGTTGCGGCAGTTGCAGCCGGTCGAGTTCATCCGTAGATTTGCTTGATGGAATTTGTCTCGATCCTCGAAGCGAAGGCTCCCGCTATAAGGGCGCTCGCCCGGAGTCATCGCGCGGCCAATCCTCGGGTTTTCGGCTCCGCGGCGCGCGGCCGCATGACCAAAGATAGCGACATCGACATTCTGGTCGATGCGCTCCCCGGCGCGACGCTGTTCGATCTCGGCGGGCTGCAGGTCGACCTGGAAGAACTGTTGGGGGCGAAGGTCGACTTGCTCACTCCGCAGGACATTTCGTCCCGCTTTCGTGACAAGGTCTTGGCCGAAGCCCGACCAATATGAACGAACCGGATTCCGCCGCGCTGCTTGCGCATATCCTCGATGCCGCGCTCAAAGCTACGAGCTACGTCGAAGGTATGGCGAAAGACGAGTTCCTTGCCGACGAGCGGACGCAGCAAGCGGTCATTCTGAATATCCTCATCATCGGCGAAGCCGCCACCAAATTGATGGACGCATACGCCGAAGCGGCTGGGCGATATCCGAACACGAAATGGCGTGAGATGCGGGGAATGCGAAACCGGATCGCTCACGGCTATTACGACATCAATCTCGATGTCGTGTGGGAAACCGTCGCAGTCGCGCTGCCCGAACTAATCGATCAACTCGGGACCGCTTGAGCGCGGAACTAAGCGTCGATCATCTCCCGATCCACCTCCCCCGCGCGGTTCTGGATGAAGTTGAAGCGGTGCTCGGGATTGCGGCCCATCAGTTGGTCGACCAGCTCGGCGATGGCATAGCGCTGCTCGTGCTCGGGCGGCAGGGTAATGCGGATCAGGCTGCGGCTCCTGGGGTCCATCGTCGTTTCGCGCAGCTGGCCGGGGTTCATCTCGCCGAGGCCCTTGAAGCGTGAGACTTCGACCTTCTTGCCCTTGAACACTGTGGCCTCGATCTCGGCGCGGTCGGCTTCGTCCCTGGCGTAGCGGCTCTCCTTGCCGGCGGTCAGGCGGTAGAGCGGAGGCTGGGCGAGATAGAGATGCCCCTGGCGGACGATCTCGGCCATCTCCTGGAAGAAGAAGGTCATCAGCAGCGTGGCGATGTGCGCACCATCGACGTCCGCGTCGGTCATGATGACCACGCGGTCGTAGCGCAGCGCTCCGGGGTCGCAGTCCTTGCGGGTGCCGCAGCCGAGGGCGAGGGCGAGGTCGGCGATCTCGCTGTTGGCGCGGATCTTGTCGGCGGTCGCGCTGGCGACGTTGAGGATCTTGCCGCGGATCGGCAGGATCGCCTGGGTCTTGCGGTCGCGCGCCTGCTTGGCGCTGCCGCCGGCGCTGTCGCCTTCGACAATGAACAGCTCGGTTTCGCCCTTGCCTTCGCCCGAGCAATCGGTCAGCTTGCCGGGGAGGCGCAGCTTCTTGCCGCTGGTCGCGGTCTTGCGCTTGATTTCGCGCTCGGCCTTGCGCTTCAACCGCTCGTCCATCCGCTCCATCACGCTGCCGAGCAGCGCGCGGCCTCGCTCCATGTTGTCGGTCAGGAAGTGGTCGAAGTGATCGCGCACCGCGTTCTCGACCAGGCGCGCGGCCTCGGGGCTGGTCAGGCGGTCCTTGGTCTGGCTCTGGAACTGCGGGTCGCGGACGAACACCGAGAGCATGATCTCGCTGCCGGTGACGATGTCGTCGGCCGAGATGTCCTTGGCTTTCTTCTGCCCGACCAGCTCGCCGAACGCGCGGATGCCCTTGGCGAGCGCCGCGCGCATGCCTTGCTCGTGCGTGCCGCCGTCGGGCGTCGGCACGGTGTTGCAGTACCAGGAATAGGCGCCGTCGGACCACAGCGGCCAGGCGACGGCCCATTCGACGCGGCCCTGTTCATCGGGAAAGTCCTGCCGCCCGGTGAAGAACTGGCTGGTAACGCATTCTCGCCCGGCGACTTCCTCGGCGAGGTGATCGGCGAGGCCTCCGGGGAACTGGAACACCGCCTCCTCGGGCACCTCTTCCGAGGCCAGCGAGGGGGTGCACTTCCAGCGGATTTCGACCCCGGCGTAGAGGTAGGCCTTCGAGCGGGCGAGCTTGAACAGCCGCGCCGGCTTGAACTGGCGATCCTCGAAAATCTCGGGGTCGGGCGTGAAGCTGACCGAAGTGCCGCGCCGGTTCGGCGTGCTGCCGACGTGCCGTAGCGGACCGGTCGGATGGCCTCGGGAGAACTCCTGCGCGTAGACTTCCTTGTTGCGTGCGATCTCCACGCGGACGTGGTTCGACAGGGCGTTGACCACGCTGACGCCGACGCCGTGCAAGCCGCCGCTGGTGGCGTAAGCCTTGCCGGAGAACTTGCCGCCCGAATGCAGCATCGTCATGATCACTTCGAGCGACGACTTGCCGGGGAATTTCGGATGCTCGTCGACCGGCATGCCGCGGCCGTTGTCGACGATCGTCAGGCGGTTGCCTTCATCGAGCGTGACTTCGATGCGGTTGGCGTGCCCGGCGACTGCTTCGTCCATCGCGTTGTCGAGCACTTCGGCGGCGAGATGGTGCAGCGCGCGCTCGTCGGTGCCGCCGATGTACATGCCCGGGCGGCGGCGGACGGGCTCGAGCCCTTCCAGCACTTCGATCGAGGAAGCATCGTAATCGCCGCCGCCGGCGGGCAGCTTGTCGAACAGGTCATCGGACATCGGACGGGCTATACGAGGCGGATTCGCCGGGACTCAAGCATCGGCAAGCGGTTATCCGCCTCAGAACTGCGTCGGTGCGGGGCTGACCACGGTCACCGTGCCGGCACCGACCTGGCGCACTTCCATTGCCCGCTCGGCTACCCCGTCGGGCCGGAAGCGGAACGCGCCGTCGATGCCGAGGAAGCCGCTGTCGTTGAACATCTGCGAAGTCGGGAAGTCGCGTCCCGGAGTCCACTGGCGGGCGATCCGCAAGGTCAGCAGAACCGCATCGTAGCCGAGCGCGGAGACGCGATAGGGCTGGTTGCCGAAGCGGCTCTTGTAACTGCTGGCGTAGCGCCCCCAGCGCTGGTCGGAGACGGCGGAGAACCATGCCCCGCGTAGCGCGGCGGACCGCGTGACCTGTTCCTCGCCCGTCCATAGCTCGGTGCCGAGGATCTGCGGCAGGGCGGTGCCGGCCTTCTTCAGGTTGCTTGCGGCGATGGCGGAAAGGCGCACGCCGTCGGCGATCAGCACGGTATCGAAGCCGCCCCTGGTCTTGAGACGGGTAGCGGCGCTGATGATCGAGGTGTTGCCCCGATCGTAAGTCTCGGTGGCGACGAGGACCCCGCCTTTGGCCGCGACCCGTCCGGCGAGCGCGGCCTGGGCGTGGCGGCCATAGTCGCCGGTGGGGACGATCGCCGCGAAGCGCTTGGATCCGTGGGCCATCGCGTAGTCCACCGTGCGGTCGATCGATTCTTCGGGGATCACGCCCATCACGAACACGTCGCGCCCGGCGACCGAGCGGTCGTTCGAGAAGGTGACCAGCGGCACGTGGGCGGAGCGGGCCCGCGCGAGCACCGGCTGCACGTCGTCGCTCAGCAGCGGGCCGAGGATCAACTTGTTTCCGTCCGCGATCGCGCGGGCGGCCGCGCTAGCGGCGCCGGTGGCGGTATCGTACGTGGTTATGCGCAAGTTGGAGGCGCTGGTGTCGAGCAGAGCCATCGTCGCGGCGTTGGCGATCGATTGCCCAACCGCGCCGTTTTCGCCCGACATCGGCACCAGCAGGGCCACACGATGGCGGCCCTGGTCCTGCGGCAGTTCGCCTCCCGGTCGCTCGGCCGGCGGCGGCCCGACGACGGGCCTCGGGCCGCTTGGAACCACCTGGCAGGCCGCCAGCGCGACGCTGAGCGCCACGGCGCCGAAAAGCCCTCTCCACTTACCGAACATGCTTGCCGCTCCCTGCGCTGTTGGTTCACAAGGCGCGCCGTGAGCGATCAGCGCGGCCGTGGTGCCAAATCCTTGCCTGCCGGCCTCTATATAGTCGCGACGCCGATTGGCAATCTCGGCGATATCACCGTACGCGCCGCGGACGTGCTGGCGCGGTGCGATGCGGTCGCCTGCGAGGACACGCGGGTGACTCGCAAGCTGATTCAACATCTTGGCCTGGCGAAGCCGCTGTGGCGCTACGACGATCACGCGTCGGATGAGGACCGGGCGCGGCTGCTCGAAACGATGCAGGGCGAGGCGGTGGCGCTGGTCAGTGACGCGGGGACGCCGCTGGTATCGGACCCGGGCTACCGGCTCGTGCGCGATGCGCGCGCCGCGGGCGTGCCGGTGACCAGCCTGCCGGGACCGAGCGCGCCGATCGTGGCGCTGACACTCGCGGGCCTGCCGAGCGACCGTTTCCTGTTCGCCGGTTTCCTGCCGCCGAAGGACAAAGCGCGCAGGGATACGCTGGCCGAACTGGCGGGCGTGAGGGCGACGCTGGTCTTCTTCGAAACCGCGCCACGGCTGGCGAAGTCCCTCGCGGCGATTGCCGAGGCCCTGCCCGGTCGTCAGGTCGCCGTCGCCCGCGAGCTGACCAAGCTGCACGAGGAATGCCGCACGGGCTCGGCCGGCGAGCTGATCGCTCATTACGCCGCGCATCCGCCGAGAGGAGAGATCGTCCTGTTGGTCGGCCCGCCGGTAGAGCAAGCCGCCGATGCCGGCCATGCCGATACCTTGCTGCTGGAAGCATTGATGACCGAGAAACCCTCGCAAGCCGCCGCTCTCGTCGCCAAGGCCACCGGCCTCGATCGAAAGCAGCTTTATGCCCGGGCACTCGAGATGAAGGCCTCGTGAGTCGCAAAATCGCCGAGAAGCGCGGCCGGCGCGGGGAAGCCTTCGCGCGGTTCTGGCTGCGCCTGCAGGGATGGCGGATCGTCGCCCGCCGGGTGAAGAGCGCGCGCGGCGAGGTCGACCTGATCGCCCGGCGCGGCCGCACGGTGCTGTTCGTCGAGGTCAAGTGGCGCTCGACCGTCATCGAGCGCGACCGGGCAATCGATGCCTATCGCCTGCGCCGCGTCGCCGCCGCGGTCGAATCGATCGCCCATCGCTACATGCGCGAGGGCGACAACCCGCGGATCGACGTGCTGCTCCTTGCGCCGCGCCGTTGGCCGCGCCACATCGTCAACGCCTGGCAGCCGTAGCGCGGACGTGTCTCGACTTCGCTCGACACGAACGGGTAGCGGCAGTCAGGTTCTTAAACCGTTCGTGTCGAGCGGAGGCCGCAGGCCGTAGTCGAGACACGCCAAGCGCGAGGCCCCCTTCATGTCCCTACGCGTCGCCGTCCAGATGGACCCGATCGAGACCGTCAACATCGCCGGCGATTCGAGCTTCGCGCTGATGCTATCGGCGCAGACGCGCGGGCATTCGCTGTGGCATTACGACGTCGATTCTTTGACGCTCGACGAGAACGATCGGCTGACAGCATTCGCCAGCCCGGTGCGCGTCAGGCGTGAACCGGGCAATCATTTCGACAAGGACGAGGCTCGCCGGATCGATCTGGGCCGCGACATCGACGCGGTCCTGATGCGCCAGGATCCGCCGTTCGACATGGGCTATATCACCGCCACCCACTTGCTCGAGCGCATCCAGGGCCAGACCCTGGTCGTCAATGACCCGGCCAGCGTGAGGAACGCGCCCGAAAAGGTCATGGTGCTCGACTTCCGCCGCTTCATGCCGCCGACGCTGATAACCCGCAGTCCGGCGGAAGTACGCGAGTTCATCGCCCGCCACGGCGCGGTGGTGGTCAAGCCGATCCACGGTTTCGGCGGCAAGGCGGTCTTCCGCGTGCCCGAAGGCGGCGACAATCTCGGCGCGCTGTTCGACGTCTTCAACCGCACCTGGCCCGAACCGCACATGGTCCAGCCATTCCTCCCCGAAGTGAGCGAGGGCGACAAGCGCATCGTGCTGGTCGACGGCGAGTACGCCGGGGCGATCAACCGCAAGCCGGGGGAGGGCGAGTTCCGCTCCAATCTCGCGGTCGGCGGCTATGCCGAAAAGGCTGACCTCACCCCGCGCGAAGAAGAAATCTGCGCGGCGATGGGGCCCGAACTGAAGAAGCGCGGGCTGATCTTCGTCGGCATCGACGTGATCGGCGGCAAATGGCTCACCGAAATCAACGTCACCAGCCCGACCGGCATCGTCGCCATCGACCAGTTCAACGGCACAGACACCGCCGCCCGGATCTGGGACGCGATCGAGGCAAAAGTCGGCAAGCCCTGATCCTCCCCCTTAGGGGGAGGTGGCGCCCCGAAGGGGCGACGGAGGGGTGTCCCGCTGGCGGTTACACCCCTCCGTCAGCGCTACGCGCTGCCACCTCCCCTTTCAGGGGAGGAGCGTTCGTTGGGTTAGCTCAGGTCGTAGTCGATCGTCGTCACCATGCGGACTTTCTGGAACGGCGTGCTGCCGCCCGAGGAGTTGCAATCGTCGCAATCCTCCCCGTCGCGCGCGCCGACGGAAAAGTAGCCTTGGCTGGCCGACTTGATCGCGCCGCCTAGCCGCGTTCGCGCGGATGAGCCTTGCGATAAGTCTCCAGCAGCACCGCCGCATCGACTTTGGTGTAGATCTGCGTCGAGCCGAGGCTGGCGTGGCCGAGCAGTTCCTGCAGGCTCCTGAGGTCGGCCCCCGCTCCCAGCAAGTGAGTGGCGAAGCTGTGCCGCAGTGCGTGGGGCGTCGCCGTCGGCGGCAAGCCCAGCGCGACGCGCGCCTTGGCCATCGCCTTTTGCACCATGCCCTGGCCAAGGGGCCCGCCCTTGGCGCCCTTGAACAGCGGCTCCTTGCCCGCGAGAGGCCAGGGGCAGCGCTTCGCGTAGTCGGCCACCGCCGCGCGGACCACCGGCAGCAGCGGCACGACGCGCTGTTTGCCGCCCTTGCCGGTGACCGTCAGCGTTTCGCCGAGCGGCAAGTGGGCCGCGGTCAACGACAGTGCCTCGGCGATGCGCAACCCGGCGCCGTACATCAGCAGTAGCACCGCCCGGTCGCGCGCGCCGATCCAGTCTTCGTTGGCCAATGAGGCTACGCCGTCGGCGAGATTGGCGGCATCGTCGGGCGTGACCGGTCGCGGCAGGCCCTTCTTGATCCTGGGCCCGCGCAGGCGGGGCGCTGACGCTTGCGCATCGCCGGCCTGCTCGCGGGCGAAGGCGATGAAGCTCTTGAGCGCCGACAACTCGCGAGCGGCGGAGACGTTACCGATGCCGTCGGCTCGTCGCGCGGCTAGCTGGTTGCGCAAGGCGAGGGCGTCGAGCCTGGCAACGTCCCGCCAATCCTCGGCCCCGACCTGTTCGGCCAGACGATTGGCAGCGGCGAGATAAGCGCGCACAGTGTGCGGCGAGCGGCGGCGCGAGCGGGCGAGATGGTCCCCCCAGTGCTCAAGCAGCGCGGCTTTGCTCATGCGGCCACCAGGGCGGCGGGCACCAGCTCGCCGAGCAGAGCATCGAGCAGCGGCATGCCTTGCGGCGTGACGCCGATGCGATCGCCGTCCCTCCAGGCCAGGCCGAAGCTTTCATAGAGTGTCAGCTTCGCCGGATCGATCAACTCGCTGGCGGGAACGCCGAAGCGTTGCGACAGCGCGGAAGAATCGATCCCTTCGGCCAGGCGCAACCCCATCAGCAGCGCTTCGCTGGCCTGCTCGCGAGCGCCGAGCGGCCGCTCCTCTTTCGTGCCGTGGCCCTGGAGCGCCACCGCCTCGAGCCAGTTTTCGGGCTTCCTGTGCCGCAACGTCGCCATCCCTCCGCGACGCCCGTGCGCGCCGGGGCCGATCCCGGCGTAATCGCGATAGCGCCAGTAGGCGAGGTTGTGGCGGCTTTCCTCGCCGGGCTGCGCGTGGTTGCTGACTTCGTACGCCGGTAATCCCACCGCGTCGGTCATCTCGCGGGTTAGGGCGAACAGATCGGCGGCCGGATCGTCGGCCAGCGGAGTGAAGGCCCGTTGCCGGACATCGGTGGCGAAGCGCGTGCCCGGCTCGATCGTCAGCTGGTAGAGTGACAGGTGCCCGGTGCCGAAGGTGAGCGCCCGGCGCAGCTCTCGCTCCCATTGCGCGGGAGTCTGGCCCGGGCGGGCATAGATCAGGTCGAAGCTGACTCGTTCGAACACCGCCTGGGCCGTGTCGAGCGCGGCGAGCCCTTCGCTCGCGTTGTGCAGTCGGCCGAGAAAGCGCAGCGTGGTATCGTCGAGCGCCTGGAGGCCGAGCGAAACACGGTTCACGCCCACCGCGGCGAGCTCGGCGAACCTGCTCGCCTCGACCGAGGAGGGATTGGCTTCGAGCGTGATCTCGATGTCCGGCGCGAAGCCCCACAGGCGTTCCGCTTCGGCCAGAAGCGCGGCGACCACTTGCGGCGGCATCAGCGAGGGCGTGCCGCCGCCGAAGAACACCGATTCCAGCGGCTCTCCGCCGGCCAGCATCGCCTCGTTCCGCAGGTCCGCCAGGAGCGCTTCGCGCCATTGGCCGGCGTCGACCGTATCCCTGACGTGCGAATTGAAATCGCAATAGGGGCACTTGGCCAGGCAGAACGGCCAATGGATATAGAGAGCTCTAGCCACAGCGATCTTCAGTCGATGTTAACCCTCGAATCGTCAAGATGCGCAGCATGAGGACGGGGTCGCTGCTGGCGGGCGCATGCGCCTGCATCATCGCCATCGGGTCGTCGGTGGCCGCCAAGGCCCCGGCGCCGCTGCCGGCCGCTAAAGCGCCGGCGCTTCTGCCTATGCTCGACGGCCCCGCGCCAAACGGCTTCGCCTTGCGGCTGCTCGCCGATCACAACGGCGAGCGGGGCCGCAAGGGCGCCGCGCCGCTGACCTGGAGTCACCAGCTGGCGCAGGAAGCGCAAAGCTGGGCCGACCGCCTGGCGCACGACGACCGGATGTACCACTCCGACCGCGCGACGCGCCACGGCGCGGGCGAGAACCTGTGGACGGGCACGGCGGGCTACTACAGCGCGGACGACATGGTCGGCGGCTTCCTGGCCGAGCGGAAATTCTACAGGCCGGGCATGTTCCCGCAGGTCTCGACGACCGGCAGATGGGAAGACGTGGGCCACTACACCCAGGTGATCTGGCCGACGACGCAGCAAGTCGGCTGCGCGGTGGCGCACAACCGCGCGCACGATTTTCTCGTCTGCCGCTACTGGCCCGCCGGCAACGTGTTCGATCACCCGATCGGGTAATCATCTTCATTGCCGCACGCAAAGCCCTCCCCCTTGGGAGGGTGGGTGGGGGTGCTCGACGCTAGCGTGGACGCGCCCTGCGGGCGCTCCCCCACCCCTAACCCCTCCCCGCCGGGGAGGGGGATTCGCTGAGATGTTGCGGAGATTTAGCCGAACTGGTCGGCCACCAGCCTGGCGAACGCATCGGCGCGGTGGCTGATGCGGTGCTTTTCCTCCGGATCGAGTTCGGCGAAGGTTTGCTGGCGCCCCGCGGGCACGAACACCGGGTCGTAGCCGAACCCCAGCGTCCCGCGCGGCGGCCAGGTCAGCGTGCCGTCTGCGCGCCCTTCGTACACCGTGTGCTCACCGTCCGGCCAGGCGAGGGCGAGGGTGCAGCTGAACCAGGCGTCGCGTGCCACGTCGGCGCCTTTGGCCTGCAGCAAGCCTTCGACTTTGCCCATCGCCATGTACCAGTCGCGGCCCGGCGAGCCTTCGAACCATTGCCGCTCGGCCCAGTCGGCGGTGTAAACCCCGGGCCGTCCGTCGAGCGCGGCGACCGACAGGCCGCTGTCGTCGGCGAGGGCGGTGAGGCCGGACGCCTCCGCAGCCGCCCGAGCCTTGAGCAGCGCGTTCTCGATGAACGTCTTGCCCGTCTCGGCCGGCTCCGGCAGCCCGAGCGAACCCGCGGAGATGCAATCGACGCCATAAGGCGCCATCAGCGCGGCGATTTCCTTGAGCTTGCCCGCGTTATGCGTGGCGATGACCAGCTTGCCGGAGCCGAGCTTGCGGGTCACGCCACCGCTTCCCCTTGCGCCTTGAAGATCTGCGTGCAGCCGATTTGGGCGAGGCGCAGCAGGCGCAGCAGGCTTTCCTCGTCGTAGCAGGCGCCCTCGGCGGTGGCTTGCGCCTCGGCGATCTTGCCGCCCTCGAGAAGGACGAAGTTGGCGTCGGCGTCGGCGCCCGAATCCTCAATGTAATCGAGGTCGAGCACCGGCGTGCCCTGATAGATGCCGCAGGAGATCGCGGCGATCTTGCCTTCGATCGGATCGCTGTCGAGCTTGCCTTCAGCCAGCAGCTTGTTGACCGCCAGCCGCAGTGCCACCCAGGCGCCGGAGATGGACGCGGTGCGGGTGCCGCCGTCCGCCTGAATGACGTCACAGTCGAGCACAATCTGCCGTTCGCCGAGCTTTTCCAGATTTGTCACCGCGCGCAAGGAACGGCCGATAAGGCGCTGAATTTCCTGCGTCCGCCCGCTTTGCTTGCCTTTGGCCGCTTCGCGCTGGCCACGGGTGTGCGTGGCGCGCGGGAGCATCGAATATTCGGCCGTGACCCAGCCCTGGTTCTTGCCGCGCAGGAATGGCGGCACTTTGTCCTCAACGCTGGCGGTCACGAGCACGCGCGTATCGCCGAAGCTGACCAGCACGGAGCCTTCCGCGTGCTTGGTGAAACCGGTCTGGATGTCAATTGCGCGCATCTCGTCGGGTGCGCGGCCGGATGGACGCATAAAAAACTCCCATAAAACCATTTGCCCTGAGCTTATCGGTTGCGAAGCAGAACGACAGGTCAACGGCAGTCCCTGGTTTCCGCGCCGTAGAAGCAAAAGCGGTGGTTGGGCAACGCCCAGCTTCGCTTCCGACAAGCTCAGGATGGACGGGGGATGGGAATTGCATGCTTCGATGGAGCGCATAGATAGCGGTCATGCCCAGCGTCACCGAACTCAACGACCGCGCGCGCGAAATCTTTCGCCTGGTGGTGGAAGGTTATCTCACGAGCGGCCACCCGGTCGGCTCGAAGACGCTGGCGGGCGAGGCCGGGCTCAATCTCTCGCCGGCTTCGATCCGTTCCGTGCTGGCCGAGTTGGAATCGCTCGGCCTGCTAGCCGCGCCGCATACCAGCGCCGGCCGCATGCCGACCGAGACGGGGTTGCGCCTGTTTGTCGACGGAATGATGCAAGTGGCCGAGCCGACGGCGCAGGAACGCGCGGCGATCGAGCGCCGGCTCACTCAGCCGGGGCCGATCGAGCAGGCGCTGGAAACCGTCAGCGCGCTTTTGTCCGATATCTCGGGAGCCGCCGGCATCGTCATGGTCCCGCGCCGGGAGCCGCACATCGCCCAGCTCAGCCTCTTGCCGCTCTCCGCCGAACGAGCACTGGCGGTGCTCGTGGGCGAGGACGGGCACGTCGAGAACCGCGTCATCGATCACGGCGGGGCGATCCCCCCCGGCGCGCTCGAACAGGCGAGCAACTTCATCAACGCCCATCTCTCCGGCCGCACGCTGGCCGAGGCCGCGCAGGCGATGCGAGCGGAAATCGGCGCCGGCCGCTCGCAGCTCGACGATGCGAGCCGCGGCCTGGTCGAGCGCGGCCTGGCGGTTTGGAGCGAAGACGCCGCGCGGCGCCCGGTGCTGATCGTGCGCGGGCAGGCGAACCTGCTTGATGAAACCGCGCTCGGCGACATCGAGCGGGTCCGCTCGCTGATCGACGACCTCGAGAACAAGCAATCGATCGCCGAACTGCTGGATTCGGCGCGCGAGGCCGAAGCGATGCGGATCTTCATCGGCAGCGAGAACCGGCTGTTCGCGCTGTCGGGCTCGTCGGTCATCGCCTCGCCCTATCGGGACCGGGAGGGAAAGGTGGTCGGTGTTCTCGGTGTCATCGGGCCGACTCGGTTGAATTACGCGCGAGTCGTTCCCATGGTGGATTTCACCGCTCGCTCGCTGGGCAGACTCATCGGATAAGCAGGAATTTCATGATCGATAACGACAACGCGCGCGACGAAGCGGTCGAGAAGGAACTCGAAGGCGTGCCCGAGGAACTGCTCGACCGCGAGGACGCGCCGGAAGGCACGCTCGACGAGGCGCTGAGCTCGCTGCGCGGCGATCTCGAAAAGGCGCAGCAGGAAGTGCTCTACGCCAAGGCCGAAGTGCAGAACGTGCGCCGGCGGATGGAGAAGGACGTGGCTGACGCGCGCGCTTATGCCGCGACCGGCTTCGCGCGGGACGTGCTGTCGGTCTCCGACAACCTCGGCCGCGCGATCGAGGCCATTCCGGCCGACCTGCACGACGATCCGCGCCTCAAGGCGCTCGTCACCGGCATCGAGGCGACGCAGCGCGAACTGGAGAAAGTCTTCGCCCAGCACGGCATCGTCCGCATCGCCGCGATGGGCCTGCCGCTCGACCCGAACCAGCACCAGGCGATGCTCGAAATCCCGACTGCCGAGGCCGAGCCCGGCACGGTCGTACAGCAGATGCAATCGGGCTGGATGATCAAGGACCGCCTGCTGCGCCCGGCGATGGTCGGGGTGGCGAAGAAGCCGGATTAGACCGTCTAAAGCCCTCTCCCCTTGAGCGGAGAGGGTTGGAGAGGGGGAGTCCGGTTGCATTCCCCTCTCCCTCCGCCTCTGCGGAGCTCCTCCCTCTCCCCTGGAAGCGCCGCTGTGCGCAGCACAACGAGAGAGGGCAAGTCAGGCCGCTTCAGCGGTCTTGGCCGCGACGAGCATTCCTTCCAGTTCCTCCACCGAGCGCAAGTCGGCGAACACCATGCCGAGGATGTGCAGCGTGGCCGCATGCTCCTCGTCGCTTAGTGCGGCGTTGGCGTCGGCGGCCATGATCACGCGGTAGTTGTTCTGCATCGCGTCGCGCGCGGTGCTTTCGCAGCAGCAGTTGGTCAGCGTTCCGCTGACGATCACGGTGTCCATGCCGTCGGCCTGCAGCAGGGCAGGCAAGTCGCTGGTGCCCGGCGTAAAGGCGCTGAAGCGGTGCTTGTCGAGCAACACGTCGCCGTCGTCGACTTCGATCGCCGGCCATAGCTGCCAGAAGTGCGCGCCTGGCGTGAAGGCGCCCTGATGGGTCTTCGCCATGTCCGGCCCGAGCCGTTGCCACATCACGGGCCATGCCGGAACCTCGCCATGCGGCGTGGTGTAGCGCAGGAAATAGTTGCGCCCGCCCGCCGCGCGGATCGCGGCGCTTAGCCGGTTGACCTCGTCGACGATCTCGCGCGCCATCGGCACTTCGACCGGGGCGCCTTCTTCCATGAAGCCGTTCTGCATATCGACGATCAGATGCGCGGTGCGCTTGGGATCGAGCGTCTCGAATGAGTTGCGCGTGCCGCCGCGCGTCGCGGCGAGACGGTCGAGGATCGCGCTGTGATCGACGGGATGGGGCATGGTGGTTCTCCTTCAGGCGGGATCGCGGAACATGTCCATTTCGCGCACGCCGCGTTGCTTGCGGGCGACGTCGACCAGGCGCCGCAGTTCTTCGCGCCGCCGCAGCGCCTGCGGCACGTTGCGCAGGGTCAGTTCGCCGGTGCGGGTGGTCTCGTCGCTCGAGGTCAGGCAAATGTTGCCGATGCCGGCCCACTGGTTGAGCAGGCTGTAATCCATCCGCACGTCCTTGACGCGGTAGAGTTCGATCTCGTCGATGCTCTTCAGGAAAATGCCGCGCTTGAGGATCAGCCGCTCTGGCGTGATCTGGTAGAGCGAGCTCATCACCTCGATCCACTTGAAGGCGAAGATCAGCAGGGCGACGGCGGTCAGGAGCAACGGCCAGGCATGCCACGCGCCGGCCACGGCGATAGTCAGCGCGATTCCCAGCAGGCCGAGCACGATCGTGCCGAGGCCCGCCGCGGTACCCCATAGCCAGCCGCCGAGCGACGAGCGGAATGTATCCTGAACTGGGTCCATCGGCTCCCTCCTGATCGGGTGTTCTATCGTGCGACCGGGAAATTCACCAGCAACTCGTATGCCGCCGGATCCGCGATTCCCGCCAAGCGTATGCCGTGGCGTAAGAGAAAGGCGTGACGGACGATCTCCGCCTGTTGCTCGATGCCGTAGCGCTCCAGCGGCCAGCCCGGCTTCAGCGTATAGCCATAGCGGCACAGCGGATGGCGGTGCAGCAGCAAGTACCACTGCCCCTTGCACTGCGTCTGCCAGACGTGGGTCATCTCATGGATGAACAGGCCCGCCCGAGACAGGGGCGTTCGCGAGAAATCGTCTGAATAAACATCACCAAGTGGATGAAAATACAAATGGCCGCGTGGCGCCATCGTCACCTTGCGCGGTTGAAAGGGGAAGAACTTGCGGCGGCGGATAGTCACCTTCGCGTACGCAATGGCATCTCCGAAAACGGTTCTCGCCAGCGCGACTTCGCCTTCGGTCAGCGGTCGTTCGCCGCCCGCGGGAAGTCGGGGACCGATGTCGTTCAGCGCGCGTCGCCCGCGGCGAGGATTTCGACCGGGAAACTCACCTTTTCGCCGCCGGCGAATGTCAGTGAGGCTTCCGTCTTGCCGCCTTTCTGCAACGCGGCGTCGAGGTGCATCGCCATCAGGTGGAGGCCGCCGGGCGCGAACGTCAGCTCGCCCTTCGCCGGCACCGCGACCTGCGCCACCATGTCCATGCTGGCAACGCCGCCCGTCATCGTCATACGGTGGATCATCGCGCTTTGCGCGCCCTTGACCTGGGCGCCCGAGAGCGTCGCTGCATCGTCGGTCGGGTTATGCACGGTGAAGTAGACCGCGCCGGGATTGCCGTTGACCGCGGGAAGAACCAGGCGCCCGTCGGTGACCGAAATCGCCTGCCGTCCTTCGGAGGGCGCATCAGCCGCCGGTTTCGCGCGGTCGCAGGCGGCCAGCGCGAGCGTTCCGAGAGCCAGCGCCAGGGGCGCGAAAAGGGCGGTTTTCATGCGATTCCGATCGTTGCTGCGGTGGCGATTTTCTAACCGGGCAAATATCTTGTGCCAAGGAAAAGCACACCTATATCGCCGCCATTGCAGTGCTCAACTAGAGCCGCCGACCGGTTTCGCCATGGACGGGGAACCGCCAGCGCGGCGTCCAAGATGAAAGAGGATTAGGGGTAACATGGCCAAAGTGATCGGTATCGACCTCGGCACGACCAACTCGTGCGTCGCGGTGATGGAAGGGGGCAAGCCCAAGGTAATCGAGAATTCCGAAGGCGCACGCACTACGCCCTCGATCGTCGCCTTCACCAAGGACGGGGAGCGCCTGATCGGCCAGCCGGCGAAGCGCCAGGCGGTCACTAACGGCGACAACACCATTTTCGCGGTCAAGCGCCTGATCGGCCGCCGCTTCGACGATCCGGTGACCAAGAAGGACACCGCGCTCGTTCCCTACCACATCGTCAAGGGCAAGAACGGCGATGCCTGGGTCCAGGCCGGGGGCGAGGACTATTCGCCGAGCCAGATCAGCGCCTTCATCCTGCAGAAGATGAAGGAAACCGCCGAATCGTATCTCGGCGAGACGGTCACCCAGGCGGTGATCACCGTTCCCGCGTACTTCAACGACGCGCAGCGCCAGGCGACCAAGGACGCCGGCCAGATCGCCGGCCTCGAGGTGCTGCGCATCATCAACGAACCGACCGCGGCGGCACTCGCTTACGGGCTAGAGAAAGCCGACGGCAAGACGATCGCGGTCTACGACCTCGGCGGCGGCACCTTCGACGTCTCGATCCTCGAGATCGGCGACGGCGTGTTCGAAGTGAAGTCGACCAATGGCGACACCTTCCTCGGCGGCGAGGACTTCGACAGCGCGGTGGTCGAATACCTCGCCGACCAGTTCAAGAAGAAGGAGAACATGGATCTCCGCACCGACAAGCTGGCCCTGCAGCGGCTCAAGGAAGCCGCGGAGAAGGCCAAGATCGAGTTGTCGAGCGCGCAGACCACCGAAGTGAACCTGCCGTTCATCACCGCGCGCATGGAAGGCGGCAGCACCACGCCGCTGCACCTGGTCGAAACGATCACCCGCTCGGACCTCGAGCGGATGGTCTCCAAGCTGATCGAACGCACCAAGGCGCCGATGAAGAAGGCGCTCGAGGACGCCGGCCTCAAGGCCAGCGACATCGACGAGGTCGTCCTCGTTGGCGGCATGACCCGCATGCCCAAGGTGCGCGAAGCGGTGAAGGACTTCTTCGGCAAGGAACCGCACACCGGCGTCAACCCGGACGAAGTCGTCGCCATGGGCGCGGCGATCCAGGCCGGCGTGCTGCAGGGTGACGTCAAGGACGTGCTGCTGCTCGACGTGACCCCGCTCAGCCTCGGCATCGAGACGCTGGGCGGCGTATTCACCCGCATGATCGACCGCAACACCACGATCCCGACCAAGAAGAGCCAGGTTTACTCGACTGCCGAGGACAACCAGCAGGCGGTGACGATCCGCGTGTTCCAGGGCGAGCGCGAGATGGCCGCCGACAACAAGCTTCTCGGCCAGTTCGACCTCGTCGGCATCCCCCCGGCGCCGCGCGGCGTGCCACAGATCGAGGTCGTGTTCGACATCGACGCCAACGGCATCGTCAACGTCAGCGCCAAGGACAAGGGCACCGGCAAGGAACAGCAGATCCGCATCCAGGCCTCGGGCGGCCTCAGCGACGCCGACATCGACCAGATGGTCCAGGACGCCGAGAAGTTCGCCGAAGAGGACAAGAAGCGGCGCGCTTCGGCGGAAGCGCGGAACAACGCCGACAGCCTCGTCCACGCGACCGAGAAGCAGCTTCAGGAGCATGGTGACAAGATCGATGCCGCCCTGAAGTCGGAGATCGAGGCCGCCATCGCCGAAACCAAGACCGCGCTCGAAGGCGATGACGCGGAAGCCATCAATGCCAAGGCCCAGGCGCTGACCGACGTCGCCATGAAGATGGGGCAGGCGATCTACCAGCAGGAACAGGCTGCCGCTGCCGAGCATCCTGCCGGGGGTGCCGAAGCGGGCTCGGAGAGCGGCAGCGAGGACGTCGTCGACGCCGAGTTCTCCGAAGTCGACGAAGACAACAAGGGCTGATCGGCTGATGAAAACCTTGTCGCCACCGGTGCAAATTGCGCCGGTGGCGATTAGGTATGAGGGCGGGATCAGTTAAATGTCTGCGATGGAAACCGATTTCTACGAAGTCCTGGGCGTCAGCCGCGGTGCGGACGACGGCGCGATCAAGGCTGCCTATCGCAAGCTGGCAATGCAGTACCATCCCGATCGCAACGGCGGGTGCAAGGACCACGAGGACAAGTTCAAGGCGGTCAGCGCCGCTTACGAATGCCTCAAGGACCCGCAGAAGCGCGCGGCCTATGATCGCTTCGGCCATGCCGCGTTCCAGAACGGCGGAATGGGCGGTGGGCAGGGAGCCGATTTCGCCGACCTCGGCGACATTTTCGAGACGATTTTCGGCAACGCCTTCGGCGGCGGCGGGCGGCAGAAAGCGCGCCGCGGCGCGGATTTGCGCTACGACATGCAGATCGGGCTCGAAGACGCGTTCCACGGCAAGAGCACGCAGATCGAGGTGGAAGTCTCGGTTGCCTGCGAACCTTGCGACGGCAGCGGCGCCGAGCCGGGCACCGGCACACGGCGCTGCAATTTGTGCCACGGCCACGGCAAAGTCCGCGCGCAGCAAGGCTTCTTCGTCATCGAGAAGCCTTGCCATAACTGCAACGGGCGCGGCGAAGTCCTCGAAAGCCCGTGCCGCGCGTGCCGCGGCGAGGGGCGGGTTGACAAGATCCAGCAACTCTCGGTTGAGATTCCTCCGGGCGTCGACACCGGCACGCGCATCCGCCTCTCCGGCAAGGGCGAGGCCGGCCCGCAAGGCGCGCCCGCGGGCGATCTCTACATCTTCGTCCACGTCCGCCCGCACGAGGTTTTCCAGCGCGAGGGGACGGCGTTGTTCACCCGCGTGCCGATCAGCTTCTCGACCGCGGCGCTCGGCGGGACGATCGAGATCCCCGGTCTCGACGGCGAGGCTCATGCGATCGACATTCCCTCGGGCATCCAGACTGGCAAGCAACTGCGCAAGCGCGGCGCCGGGATGCCGGTGCTGCAGAGCCGCGGGCGAGGCGACCTGGTGGTCGAGATAGCGGTCGAGACGCCGACGAAGCTCAGCAAGGATCAGCGCGCGATCCTCGAACAGTTCCGCGAGACCGAGACCGGCGATGAATGCCCTGAAAGCCGCGGGTTCTTCGACAAGTTGAAGAGCGCGTTCGGGGGCTGAGTTCCCCTCCGGCCCCTCCCGCAAGCGGAAGGGGGGAGGCTTGCGTTCTCTCTTCGTTCCGCCTAAGCCGCGATCCATGTCCAAGACCAAGCGCCGTTATGTGTGCCAGGCTTGCGGAGCGGTATCCCACCGCTGGCAGGGCCAATGTGCCGATTGCGCCGAGTGGAACACGCTGGTCGAGGATACTCCGGCGAGCGTGTTCTCGCTGAAGCACGATCTGTCGAGTGGCGGGCGACCGATCGAGTTCGTCAAGCTCGATGCGCCGGGAGAGGCGCTGACACGGCGCTCGACAGGGCTGGCGGAGTTCGACCGCGCGCTCGGTGGCGGTCTCGTCCCCGGGGCGGCAATCCTGATGGGCGGCGATCCCGGCATCGGTAAGTCGACCCTGCTGCTGCAAGCCGCCGCCAGGTTGGCGGGCGAGGGCGCCGACGTCGTGTATGTCAGTGGCGAGGAAGCGGCCGGGCAGGTGCGTCTGCGCGCCGCGCGGCTGGGACATGCCGCCGCGCCGATCCGGCTCGCTTCGGCAACTTCGGTGCGCGACATCCTGACGACGCTGGGGCAGGGCAAGACGCCCGATCTGCTGGTGATCGATTCGATCCAGACAATGCATTCCGACACCATCGAAGGTGCGCCCGGCACGGTCAGCCAGGTGCGCGGCTGTGCGTTCGAACTGATCCGCTATGCCAAGGAAACCGGTTGCGCGCTGGTCCTCGTCGGCCACGTGACCAAGGACGGCACGATCGCCGGCCCGCGCGTGCTCGAGCACATGGTCGACGTGGTGATGAGCTTCGAGGGCGAGCGCAGCCACCAGTACCGCATTCTGCGGGCTCTCAAGAACCGCTTCGGGGCGGTCGACGAGATCGGCGTGTTCGCGATGGCCGGGCAGGGCCTCGACGAAGTGCCCAACCCATCGTCGCTGTTCCTCACGGGCCGCGAGGAAGCGATTGCGGGGAGTGCGGTGTTCCCGGCGCTCGAAGGCACGCGCCCGGTGCTGGTCGAGGTCCAGGCGCTGATTGTGCGGCTACAATCGGGAGCGACGCCGCGCCGCGCTGTGGTCGGCTGGGATGCGGGCCGCCTGGCGATGCTGCTGGCGGTGCTCGAATCGCGCTGCGGGCTCAATTTCAGCTCGGCCGAGGTTTATCTCAACGTCTCTGGCGGCTATCGGCTGGTCGATCCGGCGGCCGACCTGGCGGTCGCCGCGGCGCTGATCTCCGCCCTGGCCGACAAGCCTCTGCCGCTGCGCAGTGCTTATTTCGGCGAGGTTTCGCTGGCCGGCGAGGTGCGGCCCGTCGCTCATGCGGGCTTGCGCTTGCGCGAGGCGGCGAAGCTGGGGTTCGAGCGAGCGTTCGGCCCCGAAGATAGCGGCGATGCGTCTTCCGGCATACGCTACCTGGCGCTCGACCGCCTGCCGAAGCTCGTTGACCGCGTGATGGCGGCGGAATAGAATCTTAACCAGGCGGCGGGGTTAGATTCTTCGGGCGAATGACGGTCCTCGACATTCTTGCACTCCTGGTCGTCGGTATCGCGGCCGTGGGCGGCTTCATGCGCGGGTTCGTGCAGGAAGTGCTCTCGCTCGCGGCATGGATCCTGTCGGTCGCGGCGATCCGCTATTTTCACACCGATCTGACCCAATGGCTCGCCGCTCACATGGGGCCGAATACTGCGGCGATCCTGGCCTTCGTGCTTCTGTTACTGGTGCCCTATGCGATCTTGCGACTGGTCGCCACGCGCCTCGGCCGGGCGTCGCGCAATTCGATCATCGGGCCGTTCGATCGCGTGCTCGGCTTCGGTTTCGGCGCGGTCAAAGGGATGATCATCGTCGTTTTCGCTTTCTCGATCCTGATCCTTGGCTACGATACCGCCTGGGGCCCGCAAGGCCGGCCCGACTGGATGACCAACGCGCGCAGTTACCGGTTCATCAACGCCGCTTCGGAAGCGATGGTCCAGTTGATCCAGGTGCGCCGACAGCAAATCCAGGCGGAGGACGCCAGCGTCCCCGACAAGCCCTGATGGCCGGTGCCGACAAGCTTTATACGCCGCAGCTGCTCGCGCTGGCGGTTTCGCTTGCCGACTATCCGGCCGATCCGGGCTTGCCGCTCCACGGTGAAGCGCGTTCGAAGAGCTGCGGCAGCACGCTCGCGGCCGACTTCGCGACCGACGGCAGCGGGCGGATCGAGCGCTTTGGCCTTCGGGTGCGCGCCTGCGCGGTCGGCCAAGCCTCGGCGGCGATCTTCGCCGCTGCCGCGCTCGGCCGCAGCATCGAGGACATCGACGCCACCCGCCAGGCGCTCTCCGCCTGGCTTGGCGGCACCGGCGCCCTGCCCGAATGGCCGGGGTTCGAAGCGCTGATCCCGGCACGCGATTTTCCCGCCCGCCACGGCGCGATCATGCTCCCGTGGACGGCGGCGGCGGACGCTCTTTCCACTTCCTCCGCCGAGCGGTAATTCGTCGGCCCGAGGGGAAGAGGGAAGAGCACGCGATGGCCACGGCAATGCCGAGCGCAATCCAGCATGAACCGAGCGCGGCCGACATCCGCCTCGTGATCGCCGCCTCGTCGATGGGCACGATCTTCGAGTGGTACGATTTCTTCATCTACGGCACGCTTGCCTCGCTGATCGGCGCGGCGTTCGTGCCGTCGGACAACGAGCTGGCGCGTACGCTCACCGTGTGGGCCGGTTTCGCGGTCGGCTTCGGGTTCCGGCCGCTCGGGGCGATCCTGTTCGGCTATCTCGGCGACAAGCTCGGGCGAAAATATACCTTCCTCGTCACCGTGACCCTCATGGGCATCGCCACCGCCGGTGTCGGCCTGGTGCCTTCGGTGCGGACCATAGGCCTCGCCGCGCCGGCGATCGTCATCCTGCTCAGGATCATGCAAGGGCTGGCCCTGGGTGGCGAGTACGGCGGCGCGGCGATCTTCGTTTCGGAGCATTGTCCGCCGGAAAAGCGCGGCTTTTACACCGGGTTCATCCAGGCCAGCGTGGTTGGCGGCTTCGTCCTCAGCCTGATCGTCGTGCTCCTTTCCAAGCTTGTGTTGGGCGAGGGGGTGTGGGCCGTTTGGGGCTGGCGCGTGCCGTTTGTTCTGAGCCTGGTGTTGCTAGCTGTCTCGCTGTGGATGCGGCTGAAATTGTCCGAAAGCCCGGTCTTCCAGGCGATGCGCGCCGAGAACCGGCAGGCGAAGAACCCGTTCGTCGAAAGCTTCACTTATCCCGGCAACCCCAAGCGGCTGTTCGTCGCGCTGTTAGGCGTCGCCGCCGGTCTGACGGTGATCTGGTACACCGCAATGTTCCGCGGGCTGAGCTTTCTCACCGGCCCGATGCACGTCGAGGAAACGGCCGCCGAGATCATCGTCGGCATCTGCGCCCTGGTCGGCATGAGCTTCTTCGTGCTGTTCGGCTCGCTGTCCGACCGGATCGGCCGCAAGGCCCCGATCGTGTGGGGCTACGCGCTCACGCTGGTGCTGTTGTTCCCGTGCTTCTGGGCGATCGGCTGGGCGATGGGGCCTTCGCTGGCGATCGCCGGGCCGGACGTGAAGATAACTCCGGGCGGCACGCAGATCCTCGTCGTCATGGGCGCGCTGCTGACGCTTTCCGCCCTGTCAGGCGCGACGTACGGACCCGTCGCCGCGTTGCTGGCCGAGATGTTCCCGCCGAAGATCCGCTACAGCTCGGTCTCGATCCCCTATCACTTCGGGACCGGATACTTCGGCGGCTTTCTGCCGCTGATCGCCACTTGGATCGTCGCGCGCACGGGAAATCCGTACTCCGAGCTATGGTACACCTGGGGCGTGGTGCTGGTGGCGTTGATCGTTGCGATGTGGGGCCTTAAGGGCGGACCGCCTCAGGATTTCGAAGAGACCGAATGATCGCACAACCCCCGCGCACGCTGCGCCTGCGACTCGACCCGGAGGCGCTGGCCGGCAACTGGCGCGCGCTCGACCGGCTTTCGGGCCGCGCTAGCGCCGGAGCCGCGGTGAAGGCGGATGCTTACGGCATCGGCGTCGCCAGGGCCGTTCCGGTCCTGCGCGAAGCGGGATGCCGCACTTTCTATGTCGCGCACTGGAGCGAGGTCGCCGACATGCTCGGCCACGCACCGGCAAGCGAGATCGTGGTCCTGCATGGCCCGACGTTTCCCGACGACGTGGGGTATGCCCGCGCCACCGGCGTCCGCCCGGTGATCAACAGCCTGCACCAGGCGCGGCTGTGGCTCGACGGGACGGGCGGGCCATGCGACCTGATGCTCGACACCGGCATCGACCGGCTCGGCCTGTCGCCGGCCGAAGTGGGCGATCCGCTGATCGCGCGGCTGCAGGTCGAAACGCTGATGTCGCACCTGGCCTCGGCGGATGAGGACAGCGCTCAGAACGAACGCCAGCGCCGGCTGTTCGACGAACTGGCGCCGCACGTGCCGCACCGGCGGCGCAGCCTGGCCAACAGCGCCGGGATCGCACTGGGCGCCGGCTACGCGTATGACCAGACGCGCCCCGGCCTGTCGCTCTACGGCGGCATTCCGCGCCCCGAGCTGGCGGCGGAGATTCGCCAGGTCGCGCACCCTCAAGCCGCCGTGCTGCAGCTGCGCGATCTCTCGCCCGGAGACAGCGTGGGCTACAACGCCACCTTCACCGCCGACCGGCCGATGCGCGCGGCGACCGTGTCGCTCGGATACGCCGATGGCTTCCTGCGCTGCTGGGCCGGCCGCGGGGCGCTTCGGCTCGGCGAGGCTTTGCTGCCACTTCTCGGGCGGGTATCGATGGACATGGTGGTGGTCGATTGCAGCGCGGCGCCGGGTTTGCGCGAGGGCGATTGGCTCGAGGTTCCTTACCATTTGCCCCAAGCCGCCGAGCGCTGCGGGCTTTCGCAGTACGAGGTGCTGACGCTCCTGGGGCGGCGGTTCCAGCGCTCGGCCTAAGCGCAATATGTTGCACCGCGTTTGCTGCAAGTGCTAAGCGGTCATGCTGCGCAGCATGGAGTGAGTATTATGGCGGACCAGGCTTCCGGCCCCGAAGACACCGTCATCGTCAAGAAGTACGCCAACCGGCGTCTCTACAACACCCGCAGCTCCAGCTACATCACGCTCGACGACCTCGCGCGGATGACGCGTGAAGGGATCGACTTCAAGGTGCTCGACGCCAAGACCGGCAGCGACATCACCCACCAGATCCTGACCCAGATCATCATGGAGGAAGAGGCGAGCGGCGGCGAGCAGATGCTCCCGGTGGGTTTCCTGCGCCAGCTGATCTCGATGTACGGCAACTCGATGCAGGCGATAATGCCGCAGTACCTCGAAGCCTCGATGGAAAATTTCCGCGCCAATCAGGCCAAGCTGCAGGACGCCTGGAAGGCCAGCGTCGATCCGCAAGCTTTCGCCCGCCTCGCCGAGACCAACATGGCGATGTTCAAGGCTGCGGCGAGCGCTTTCGTGCCCAATGCCCGGCCTGCGCAGCCGCCCGCGCCGAAGACGGGGAGCGAGCTCGACGCGCTGCGCGAGCAGATGGCCGCGATGCAGAAGAAGCTCGACGAACTGGGGAAGTTATAGCCCCGTTTCCGTTCGGATCGAGCGGAGGGCGCAGCCCGTAGTCGAGATACCGGCAGCGCAACATCCTGTCTCGACTTCGCTCGACACGAACGGCTAGGGGGCTGCCAGATTAACTTGAGGCATGAATGACCGCTATCCGCCACGCATTGTCCGTCAAGCGCGAGGACGACTTCGCGCAATGGTATCAGGAAGTGATCTCGGCCGCCGATATGGCCGAGGAATCGGGTGTGCGCGGCTGTATGGTGATCAAGCCGTGGGGCTTCGGCATCTGGGAGCGGATGCAGGCGCTGATGGACCGGCGGATCAAGGCCGCCGGGGTGCAGAACGCCTATTTCCCGCTGTTCATCCCGCTGGGCAATTTCGTGCGCGAGGCGGCGCACGTCGAGGGCTTCGCCAAGGAAATGGCGGTGGTCACCCACCACCGGCTGATCGCCGACGGCAAGGGCGGGCTGATTCCCGATCCCGAGGCCAAGCTGGAAGAGCCGCTGATCGTGCGCCCGACGTCGGAGACGATCATCGGCGATGCGATGAGCCGGTGGATCCAGTCATGGCGTGATCTGCCGCTGCTGCTCAATCAGTGGGCCAACGTGGTGCGCTGGGAAATGCGCACGCGGATGTTTCTGCGCACCAGCGAATTCCTCTGGCAGGAAGGCCATACCGCGCACGAAACGCGCGAGGACGCGATGGCCGAGACGCTGCGCGCGCTGGAGATGTACCGCACCTTTGCCGAAGAGGACGCGGCGATCCCGGTCGTCGTCGGCGAGAAGCCCGCCAACGAGCGGTTTCCGGGGGCCGTCTCGACCTTCAGCATCGAAGCGATGATGCAGGACGGCAAGGCCCTCCAGGCCGGCACCAGCCACTATCTCGGCACCAGCTTTGCCGAGGCCGCCGACATCAAGTTCCAGGACCGTGAAGGCGTACAGCAATTCGCCCACACGACGAGTTGGGGCGTCTCCACGCGGATGGTCGGTGCGATGATCATGGTCCACGGCGACGACGACGGCCTGCGCGTGCCGCCCACGCTGGCGCCGTTCCAGGTGGTGATCCTGCCGATGCTGCGCGAGGACGACGGCGACGCCGCGCTGCTCTCCTACTGCGAGGAGCTGCGGGCGAAGCTGGTCGCGCAATCGGCGTTCGGCGAGCCTCTGCGAGTGCTGCTCGATGCCAAGCCGGGCAAGGCCGCGGCCAAGCGCTGGGACTGGGTCCGCAAGGGCGCGCCGCTGATCGTCGAGGTCGGCCCGCGCGACATGGCCGAGGGTAAAGTGGCCGTTCTGCGCCGCGACCGACTGTGGAACCATGCCGCGAAGCCCGACTTCGCGTTCACCGCGCGCGACGATTTCGACGCTCCCGCCGCGCTCGAGGAGATCCAGCGGGTCTTGTTCGGCCAGGCCGCCGAACGGCGCGAAGCAAATGTCGTCCGCGATATTGCGAGCCTCGACGCGCTGAAGACGTTCTTCGCCGACGACCGGCGCTTCCCCGGTTGGGCGGAAGTGCAATGGGCACGGCCCGAAGGTTCGACGCTCGACAAGGTGGTCGAGCAATTGAAGGCGCTCAAGCTGACCTTCCGCAACGTCCCGGCTAATGCAGCGCCCGCGAACGGCGCTTGCCTGTTCACCGGCAAGCCGGCCGTCGAACGGATCCTCGTAGCCCGGGCTTACTGACCTTCCCGGGTCCCGGGCGGCGATCGGCGAAGTTGGCGGACGCAGCGGCGGGCGGTGCGAACGATCAGGCGACCCAGGCCGCGCCCTGCCCGCGCGGGGCCGCCGGTCGGTTCCATCTCTGGACCCTTGACGATCGACCACTGCAGCCAGTCGGGATTGGGCTGGGAGCCGGGTAGAACCACGACATCTTTCGCATGGCGGCCGAAGAAATCGATGACCGCGTGGCGCACACCAAGCTCGCCGCCCTGCTCGTTGCACCAGTCGTCACCCGCAAGGGTGCCACCTGTCCTGACTTTGGGAAACCACGCGGCGAGATCGCGCATCACGCCGCGATAAGTGTGGCTGGCGTCGATATAGAGGAAGTCGATGGAGCCGTCCGCGAAGCGTGCCGCGGCCTCGACCGTGTCGGCCTGAATGGGCTTCACCACGTCGGCGACCGGACCGATATTGGCCCGAAAGACGTCGAAGAGCTTGCCTCCGGCCAGATCCGCGTCCTCGTATCCCGTCTCGCCCGCGCTGCCGCCCCAGGTATCGACGGTAAAGAACGCGATCGGTTTGCCCGAGTTGGCGATTTCAACGCCCATGAAACAGGTGCTGCGGCCCTTCCAGGCGCCGAGTTCCACCGCGACGCTCGGGCCCTCCGCCGCCGCGACGAAGCGCGCGTAGATATCGGCGCCGGAAAACCACACCGGACCCGGCAGATCGAGCCAGTAATGTCGCATGGCTTCCCCGCCCCCCAAGCTGCGCGATCGCCATAGGACGGCAGGCTCCGGGCATCAACTTGCGGTATGGCCCGCGCACGACCATATCGCCGCGATGCCCAGCCGCCGTCAGGCGCACGGATTGCCGTCGCGCGAACAAGTCCTCGAATTCATCCGCACCGCTGACGGCCCCGCCGGCAAGCGCGAGATCGCCCGCGCGTTCGGGCTCAAGGGGCAGGAGAAGATCGCCCTCAAGAAGCTGCTCGGCGATATGGCCGAGGAAGGCCTGATCGACGGCCGCAAGAGCGCGTATCACCGGATGGGCGGGCTGCCCAAGGTGACGGTGCTGCGCGTGATCGATGTCGAGGATGGCTATCCGATCGCGGTGCCCGACGCCTGGCAGCCCGATGACGGCATGGCGCCACCGCGCGTTCGCATCGTCGAGAGCAAGAAGGGCGGAGCGCTCAGGAAAGGCGACCGCGTGCTCGCCCGCACCGAGGAAGCGGGCAAGGGCTGGCGCGCGCACCCGATCAAGAAGCTGCCGGCCGCGGCCGAGGCGATGCTTGGCGTGATCGAGTTCGACGGCGCGCTCAAGCCGTGGCTCGCGCCGGTCGACAAGCGCATCCGCAACTCGTTTCCGGTGTCCGACATCGGCGAAGCGGAGGAGGGCAACCTGGTGCTGGCCGAGACGGTCGGCAAGTCGCAGCGCGGCGGAGTGCGGGTGCTGGAAGTGCTGGGCGATCCCCTGGCCCCCCGAAGCTTCAGCCTGATCGCGATCCACAAGTACGGCATCCCGCACGTCTTTCCGGAGGCGGCGCTGGCCGAGGCCGAGCTCGCCGCGAAGCTGCCGCTGAGCGAAGAGAAGCGCGAGGACTTGCGGCACTTGCCCATCGTCGCGATCGACCCGATCGACGCGCGCGATCACGACGACGCGATCTGGGCCGAACCGGACGGGGAGGGCGGCTATCGCGCACTTGTAGCCATTGCCGACGTCAGCTTCTATGTCCGCCCCGGAGGCCAGCTCGACCGCGAGGCGCGCAAGCGCGGGAACTCGGTCTATTTTCCCGACCGCGTGGTGCCGATGCTGCCCGAGGTTCTCAGCGCCGAGGTCTGCTCGCTCAAGCAAGGCGCCGACCGCGCGGCGATGGCGTGTCACCTGACCATCGATGCGCAAGGGCGCATCACCGCGTTCCGCTTCACCCGCGCGCTGGTCCGCATTGCCGAGGTGATCGCTTACGAAGACGCGCAGGCGCGGATCGATGGTAAGCCCCTCCCCTTCAGGGGAGGGGCTGGGGTGGGGGATGTCAGGCACAAGCCCCACCCCCCGACCCCCTCCCCTGAAGGGGTGGGGGAGGAAGTTCTCCGCAACCTGTGGGGCGCGTGGAAGCTGCTCAACGCCGCGCGCGAGGCGCGCGATCCGCTCGAGCTCGACCTGCCCGAGCGGCGCGTGAAGCTCGACGAGCAAGGCCGCATCGAGGAAATCGCCGTGCGCGAACGGCTCGATGCGCACCGGGTGGTCGAGGACTTCATGATCGCCGCCAACGTCGCCGCGGCCAAAGCGCTCGAAAGCAAGGCGCATCCGGTCGTCTACCGTATCCACGAGCCGCCGACGCGGGAGAAGCTGATCGCCCTGAAGGATTACTTCAAGTCGATCGGCAAGACGCTCGCGCTCGGTCGGGTGATCACCCCCGGGCTGTTCAACCGGATGATCAAGGACATCGCCGACGAGGCCGAGAAGGCGCTGGTGATGGAAGCGGTGCTGCGCAGCCAGACGCAAGCCTATTACGGACCGCAGAACGCCGGTCACTTCGGCCTCGCGCTCGGCAGCTATGCCCATTTCACCAGCCCTATCCGTCGCTATGCGGACTTGCTGGTCCACCGGGCGCTGGTCGACGCGTTCGGGCTCGAACAGCCGAAGCCGAAAGCCGACCTGCCGGCGTTCACCGGCCTCTCCGACCATGACCGCGACGATCTCGGCAAAGTCAGCGAAGCGATCAGCCAGACCGAGCGCCGGGCGATGGAGGCCGAGCGCGACACCATCGACCGCTATGTCGCCGCGTGGCTTTCGGCGCGCGTCGGCGAGGTGTTCGACACGCGCATCACCGGGGTGCAGAAGTTCGGCTTCTTCGCCACCATCGTCGGCCTCGGCGGCGACGGGCTGGTGCCGGTCTCGACGCTCGGCCAGGATTACTTCCACTACGACGAAGCCGGCCGAGCGCTGATCGGCGAAAAGACCGGCGAGCGCTATACCACCGGCGACATGCTCAAGCTGCGCCTCGCGGAAGCCAATCCGCTGACGGGCGCGCTCAAGTTCGAGCCCCCCGAAGGCGGCGGCCAGCGTGTCGAGAAGCGCGGCGAGCGGCCGTCGCTCCAGAAGGGGCGTCCAAAACATATGCAAGGCCAGCGCGGACGACCGGGCAATATCCGGCACCAGGGCAGGGGGCGTCGGAAGTAAAGCCCTCTCCCCTTGGGAGAGGGTGGGTGGGGGAGCAGCAGCTGACTCACCCTCCCATCGCTTCGCACCGGGCCCCTCCCTCTCCCAATGGGAGAGGGGCTTTCAACTCACCGCGTCGATCTGGTCTTCGTTCAAACCGCCCGGCACCACGAACAGCGGGCACGAAAGGTTGCCCGCAATCGAGGAAAAGTGCGTCACCAATGGGCCGGGGCCGCCTTCCGCCGCGGCGCCGAGCACTAGCGCAGCGACTTCCGGATGTTCGGCGAGGTAGTCCTTGATAACGGCTTGGGCGTCGCCGATCTTGACCGAAATCTGCGGCATCTTGCCGCTTTCCGAGAACAGCGCCCCGGCGGCGCTGGTCGCCATCACCTCGGCGCGATCGCGGGACTCTTCTTCCATCGTCGCCTGCACCCCGGCGAACGCGTTGAACGCCTGCTTGGGGACGATCGCCAGGATATGCACGGTGCCTTGCGTATCGGCCGCGCGGCGGGCCGCGAAGCGCAGCGCCAGGCCGGCTTCTTCGGTCTCGTCGATGATCACCAGATAGACGCGCATCGCCGTTGCCCCTCGTGGGCGATATCCGCCGAAAGCCGCCGGGGCGCAAGAACCTTGCCCGCAAGCTTGCATGGACCCGACGAATTCGCCAGAGACGGGGCAGCTTCACCCGCCTGACAGGACCCGCGCGCACCCATGTCGATCGCCATCAAGATGCCCGCCCTTTCGCCGACGATGGAGGAAGGCACGCTTACCAAATGGCTGGTGAAAGTAGGCGACAAGGTCGCCGCCGGCGACATCATGGCCGAGATCGAGACCGACAAGGCGACGATGGAGTTCGAATCCATCGACGAAGGCACCATTGCCGACATTGCCGTGCCCGAAGGCACCGAGGGCGTGAAGGTTGGCACGGTGATCGCCACGCTGGCCGAGGAGGGAGAGGATCCCAAGAGCGTGAAGCCGGCGAGTAGTGCTGCAGTTCCTCCTCCTCCGTCCTCCGAACCTACCCCTCAACCCGCTCGTGCTGAGCCTGTCGAAGCACCCGCGCCAACGCCCGCGCCGAGCCAGCGCCCTTCGACAAGCTCAGGGCGAACGGATGGCGGTTCTGGCCGCGTTATCGCCTCGCCGCTGGCCAAGCGCATCGCCGCCGAAAAGGGCATCAGCCTCGCCGGCATGCAGGGCAGCGGGCCGCACGGCCGCATCGTCAAGGCGGACGTCGAAGGCGCGAAGCCTGGCGCCGCGGCGCCCGCTCAGCCCGCCGCCGTTTCCGCTCCTGCCGCCGCCCAGTCCGGCGAAACGCCGCACGAGGTCGAGAAGCTCTCGGGCATGCGCAAGACCATCGCCCGCCGGCTCACTGAATCCAAGCAGACGATCCCGCACATCTATCTCACGGTCGACGTCAACCTCGACAAGCTGCTCAAGCTGCGCGCCGAGATCAACGACGCGCTGGCGAGCCAGGGGGTAAAGGTCTCGGTCAACGACATGCTGATCAAGGCGCTGGCCAAGGCGCTGATCGCGGTTCCGGTGTGCAACGTGCAGTTCGCCGGTGACACGCTGCTCAAGTTCAGCCGCGCCGACATCTCGGTCGCGGTGTCGATACCGGGCGGGCTGATCACGCCGATCATTGTTGACGCCGGGGCCAAGGCCATCTCGGCCATCAGCACCGAGATGAAGGACCTCGCCGAGCGGGCCCGCGATGGCAAGTTGCAGCCGCACGAGTACCAGGGCGGCACCGCGAGCCTATCCAACATGGGCATGTTCGGGATCAAGCAGTTCGAAGCGGTGATCAATCCGCCGCAAGCGATGATCATGGCCATCGGCTCAGGCGAGAAGCGGCCCTATGTCGTTGACGGCGCGCTCTCGGTCGCCACCGTGATGAGCGCCACCGGCAGCTTCGACCACCGCGCGATCGACGGGGCCGACGGCGCACAATTGATGAAGGTGTTCAAGGAACTGTGCGAGAAGCCGCTGGGGCTGGTGGCGTGAGGCCAAACGGTTTTCCTACACAGGTCTGTTCTGCCAGCGCCTTCACCATGATTGCCGACTCGCCATTTTCCTTTTCGCTGCGGCGGCTCATGGCCACTGCGAACATTGGGACCATTCGCCAGGGCCGTCGCTCATGACCACGCCCCGCGACCCCGCGATCCGCGTCACCGCGATGCCGGCCGACGCCAACGCCTATGGCGACATTTTCGGCGGCTGGCTGATGAGCCTGATGGATTCTGGCGCCGGGCTGGTGGCCGCGCGGCGGACCAAGGGCCGGGCGGTCACCGTGGCGATGGACGGGATGCAGTTCCATTTTCCAGTCTCGGTCGGCGACGAGGTTTCGGTCTATTGCGAGATTTTGAGTATCGGCCGCACCAGCATGAAGATCGCCGTCGAAGCCTGGCGCCGCCACCGGCACGAGGAAGAAGCGGTCAAGGTGACCGAGGCGGTGTTCACTTTCGTCGCCGTCGACGCAGACAAGCGCCCTCGGGTGATCGAGACGTGATCGGCGAGGCCGCCGTTTCCGCGCCACGGCGCCGGTCCGGCCTGTCAGATGTCGGCCTTGCCCTCAGCATCGTCCTGGCCGCGATATTCGCTGTCATCGTCGAGGGCCTCTTCGCGTTAATGCTAGCCCATTCGGCCACCTGGCGCGAACTGGCGGTCCTGAGCCTGTTCGCCGTGCCGCTCCTCACCGGGTGGGCGGCCATCGCGATGAGCCTCTGGTCGCGCCCTTTGCCGGTGCGGCTGAGCGTGGCGGCGCTCCTCCTGCTGCTTCCGCCAGCAATCTTGCTGGGATTGCACAGTGCATAACGATGCCGGACCGAGCTCTTCCCCCCTTTCGGAGGAAGAAGGGGCCCGCCTTGAAGCGGTGGGAAGGAGAGGGGGCAAGCGCGACCTTACATCATTGAGGTCGGAGGTATGATTCGGCGCGACAACACCTGGAGGGACCTTGTCCGATATCTCGGCAGTGTGTCGTCCGCCGTCGGCGTCTCACTGTTCTTTCTTGGAAGCTTTGGTCTGCTTCTGTCGGCATTTGCCTTGGCCAGCGGGTTCTCTTGGCGCGACGAGGACAAACTGCTTTTGCTGATCCCAGTTTGGAGTCTGATCGCGATCCCGATCGGCCTTTCAATGCGGCGAGAGGTTCCGTCAAAGGCGATTCTGCTCTGCGCTGAAATTTGGCTCGGCATCGCAGTTCTTTCGATGTTCCTTGGCGACTATTTCGGGTGATTTTTCAATGGCTGAACAATACGATGTCATCGTTCTCGGATCGGGGCCCGGCGGGTATGTGGCGGCGATCCGTTGCGCGCAGCTCGGGTTGAAGACGGCGATCGTCGAGCGCGAGCTGCTCGGCGGCATCTGCCTCAACTGGGGGTGCATCCCGACCAAGGCGCTGCTGCGCTCGGCGGAGATCTATCACTACATGCAGCATGCCAAGGATTATGGCTTGGTTGCCAAAGGGATAGAGGCCGATCTTGAGGCTGTGGTGAAGCGCAGCCGGGGCGTCGCCAAGCAGCTCAATGCCGGCGTCACCCACCTGATGAAGAAAAACAAGATCGCGGTGCACATGGGAGTCGGCACGCTGACCGGCCCGACCAGCCTGACGGTCAAGGGCGAGAAGGGTGAGGAGCAACTCACCGCCAGGCATGTGATCGTCGCCACCGGGGCGCGGGCGCGGGACCTGCCCTTCGCGCCGGCCGACGGCAAGCGCGTGTGGACGTATCGCCACGCGATGACGCCGCCGGAAATGCCGACCAAGCTGCTGGTCATCGGCTCCGGCGCGATCGGCATCGAGTTCGCCAGCTTCTACAGCGACATGGGCGCCGAAGTTACCGTGGTCGAGATGCTCGATCGGGTCGTGCCCGTCGAGGATGCCGACGTTTCGGCGTTCCTCGAAAAAGCGCTGACCAAGCAGGGCATGACGATCATGACCGGCGCCGGGGTAGGGGACCTCAAGATCGGCGCGAATGGCGTCACGGCCTCGATCAAGGCCAAGGACGGCAAGGTCACCGAGAGCGAATTCAGCCACGTGATCGTGGCCATCGGCATCGTGCCGAACACCGAGAACGTGGGGCTGGAAAAGGTCGGCGCCAAGCTCGACCGCGGGTTCATCCAGATCGACGGCTACGGACGCACTGGCGTCAAAGGCCTGTGGGCGATCGGCGACTGCGGGCCGGGCCCGTGGCTGGCGCACAAGGCGAGCCACGAGGGCGTCACCGCGGCCGAAGCTATCGCCCAGGAGCTCGGCAACAAGGATGTCCACCCGCACCCGCTCGACCGCAACAACATCCCCGGCTGCACTTATTGCCGCCCGCAGATCGCCAGCGTGGGTATGACCGAGGCCAAGGCCAAGGAAGCCGGCTACACGGTGAAGGCCGGGACCTTCCCGTTCATCGGCAACGGCAAGGCCATCGCGCTGGGCGAGGCCGAGGGGTTCACCAAGACGGTGTTCGACGCCAGGACCGGCGAATTGCTCGGCGCGCACATGGTCGGCGCCGAAGTGACCGAGATGATCCAGGGTTACGTCGTCGGCAAGACGCTCGAGACCACCGAGACCGAGCTGATCAACTCGATCTTCCCGCACCCGACGATTTCCGAATCGATGCACGAGTCGGTCCTCGCTGCCTATGGAAGGGCGCTACACGTCTGAGCTAAGCCGTTCGTCGCATTCGCTTTTTACCTGGGAACCCGGGTTCTGCGCCGCCGTTGAGGCAGCGAGGAGCGAGGCGATGGAATACGAAATCGAGGATTGCGACGGGCTGTTCGATCAGAGCACCAATCCAAGCCTGATCCATCGGCCGAAAGCGGCCCTGTTGCGCCAGAGCCGCCTCGCCAGCTGGAGCCGGCGCAACCCGTGCCGCAAGGCGGTCGTGATTCCCGAAGAAGAAGGACAGCTCGCCTGATCCGGGTTCTCCGATCAAGCTTATCGAAAAGCCTCGGTTGACGGGGTGACTTGTCCGCGTGTTATGCGCAGTCCTCGAAAAACAAACCCAAAGAGGACTCGTCACGATGCCGGAAGAGATTCGTTACTCGCGTAAATTGGGCCCGCTGACGCCGCTGGTCGGCGAATGGGAAGGCGATGCGGGCGTCGACCTGTCGTACCACAACAAGGACGACTGGACGGCCGAGACGACCTATTTCGAGAAGGCGTGGTTCAAGCCGATCCCGGTGCAGGAAAACGGCCAGCAGGTCCTATGGGGGCTCAGCTACGGTATGACCGCGTGGCGTCACGGCGAGGAGGCGATGGACCCGTTCCATGACGAAGTCGGCTTCCTGCTGTGGGACAAGGCTCACGGCCAGGTCATGCGCAACGTGGTGTTCGGCCGCGGCATCGCCATCCTGGCGGGCAGCGACGCGGGGCCGCACGATACCGAGCTGCGCTTCGACGCGAAGCCGGGCCAGGCGCACTACGGCATCCTGCAGAACAAGTATCTTCTCGAACGCGCCGAGCTGCGCGATTTCACGAGCACCTTCACCGTCAACGACGACGGCACGCTGAGCTACACCTCCGACCTCGTGCTGAGGCTGGCTGCCACCCGTGAGGAAATGCATCACACGGACCGGAACACGCTGCATCTCGTCAAGCGCTTTCACCCGAGCGCCGAGAACGGCTGATTTCGCGTAGGTGAGCAGGAGCTGGCTGACAGGCTGGAACAGCCTCGCGGTCAGCTCCGCCTGCGCTTGCGACCCACGAGATGGCGGATGGGGTGGGATTCGAACCCACGGTAGGCTTGCACCTACGGCGGTTTTCAAGACCGCTGCCTTAAACCACTCGGCCACCCATCCGCGCCGGCACAATCGGCTAGCCGCCAAATCGCCGGTTGTCACTGAAAGAGCGCCTGCATTTCGCCGCTGCGGGCGTGACTTCGGGGCGGCGATCAATTAGACAAAATCAAACAAGCCGCTGGAGGGCGGTGGGGAGAGGGATGGGACGATGGCAGGAATGCTCAAGGCAGGCATGCTGGGTCTTGCAGGCGCCGCTTCGCTGGCGGTGGCCGCTCCGGCGGCGGCACAGCAAGGACCGGGCAATTGCGCGCGCGATACCCTGCAGGATGTCGCCAACCGCTACGTCAAGGCGCAGCACGAAGGTTCGGTGTTCGCGCTGCCGGTCGGCGAATGGGTCGACTATCGCGAGAACTACGGCCTTGTGTCGACGACGACCGGCGTGATCGGACAGCCCGCCGATTTCGCCTGGCATGTCGCGCTGGTCGATCCCACCGCCTGCCGGGTGTTCGTGCAGGGCGTCATCCTCAAGCCCAAGCCGTACGTCGTCGCCACCGCGCTGGGATGGAGCTTCAACGGCCTCGGGGCGATCAACAGCGTGGTGACGCAGGCGGGCGACCCGCAATTCGACGCGCAGGCGGCCAGCGACGGCGCGAGCAAGGAAGACTGGGGCGAGATTTCGGCGGACAAGCGCGACACTCACGCGGCCCTGATGGCGGCCGCGAACGGCTATCTCGCGGCACAGGGCGTCAAGCTCACCGAGCCAGAGTTCACCGTCGACGAAACCATCGGGGCGGTGGCGGTGCGGGGCCATATGGGCAGCGCCGACGGTCCGGCGGTCGCCCACGTCTTGCGGATCGAGGGCGGCAAGGTGCGTTACGATCACACGCTGGCGCCCAAGGCATAGGAGCCCGGGCGCCCCGCGCCTGGTGAGGAAGAAGGAGAGGGAAGTGACGAAAAGATGGGTGGCGGCCATTCTCGGCGGCGCGGCGATGCTGGCGGTCTCGAGCCCGGCGGCGGCGCAATTCGGCGGCGGCCCTTGCGACCGCGCCAATCTGCAAATGCTGGCCGACAAGTACGTCCAGGCGCAGACCGAAGGCCTGCCGCTGCGCGTGCCGATGGGTAACTGGGTGGTCTATACCGAGAACGGCGCCCTCTCGACGATGTCGCAAGGCGTTCTCTCGACCGACCTCAAGATCGCCTGGCACCGCGCCTTGCTCGATGAGAAACAGTGCAAGGTCTATCTGGAAATGATCGCGCCGGGTGATAATCCTCACGTCATCGCGGTGCAGTTCAACGGTTTCGGCGGCAACGGGTCGAACTTCTACGTCATCGACACCAAGCCGGGCGACTGGCTGTTCGACGCCAACTACACGCTGAAATACGCCCAGCACGAGGATTGGTCCGAAATTCCGCCGGACAAGCGGGCCACGCCCGAACAGCTCAAGGCCGTCGCCGACGCTTACCTCGACTATTTCAAGAACAAGTCGGTCCAGGTGCCGTGGGGCACCCCGTGCGAACGCCTTGAAGGCAGCGCCTACACCGGCAAGGGAACGCCGCAGGACAGCTGCAACGTCGGCGTGCCGCAGAACATCGACATGACCGATCGCCAGTACGTGATCGATCCGACGATCGGCGCGGTCGACGTGATGCTCAAGATGGGCCCGCACCAGCGGCCCGACAGCCATGTGTTCCGCATCGAGAACGGAAAGATCCGTTTCATCCACACCGTCACCAACTGCGGCAAGGACGACAATTGCGGCCTCGGCAATTTCGCCGACATGCTCAAGAAAAACCCGGGAATGCATCCCGACATCAAGGGTTAATCGGGATGGCGCGATGATCCCCCCGCTCGTCGCACGAGCGGCGAGCGGGGCGTTTCCATCGATGGCCGGGGGTGCGAGAAGCGACAGATGAAATTCCGCCGGCACCTGATTCTGCTTGCCGCGCTCGCCAGCCTGACCCTCGCCTCGTCGAGCGCGCCCGCGCAAGGCACCCCGTCTTTCGACGCCTACATGCAGCTCGTCGCGGCCAAGGCGCGGGCTCAAGGCGTGAGCGAGACGGCGATCAACTCGGTGCTTGCCGGGCTGCAGCCGAGCCAGCGGATCATCGATCTCGACCGGGGCAATGTCGAATCCCCCGGGCAACCCGGTTTCCCGGCGCTGGCGCCGTACATCAGCAGCCACAACACCGCCGCGCGCATCGCCGGCGGGCAGCGAGTCT